>Ga0099822_1007889_pt1 | contig 13681 bp, 10 predicted proteins | sample CowpeawhiteBW_FD_76839 | JGI IMG/M metagenome (GOLD analysis project Ga0099822, IMG submission 76839) | Root nodule microbial communities of legume samples collected from California USA - Cow pea white BW | ecosystem: Host-associated > Plants > Roots > Nodule | place: USA: California | collected... | reverse complement strand
AACTAAAGTTGATTCAACTAAGTCAACTTAGGGAATAAAAAATAACAAACACAAATGAAAGGGATGAAGGATTAGTGAACTTCCTTTCTAAACATGCTTAGTCTTCTTAAGCATGTGCCTTCACCCTTGGTTGGGGTCAATCCTTCATCAGCAGGAAAGGGAAAAGTGGAATTGGTTTGGCAAAAGTATTTCATGGAAGGTAGGTAATAGTGGAAGAGTTGGGTTCTCAAAGGATAAGTAGCTTGGTGAGAGAGACTTATCATACATGTTTTTGAGGTTATATAACAATTCTAACTTTAAAAAGGCCAAACAAGAGAAATAAGATGATGAAATGATACTATTTAGTAGTGGGACTTGAATGGAGAAGATAGTAGTTTTAATGAAAACTTCCTTTTTTTTTTTTTTACTTTAATGATACATGAGATAGTATGGAATCCACCCATAAGAACATGGGAAGACAAGTTGACATAAGACGATAAGAAAACACATACTTACATAGTAAAGTGAAGCAACAATAAACTACAAGGTTATAAGGGAGGACAACATGAAGAATTTTATAACCAATATTAGAACTGTAAAACCCAACCACTAGCCCACTTTGGACAAACATTATATTTACTATGTGTGGACTCTTAAAAGGAATAACTAGTCACCTATTCTTCACTTGCAATGTAGAGAGCCATATTTGAAATCCATGTAACTAATGGATTAATGGCAATACAACCTTACACAATAAAACAAGATAGTACTCTAACACTTCATGATTACATGTGAAAATAGGCAAAACATATGCATTTAATGGTAAAAAAATTTAAAAGATTAAATAATATTTTTCAAAATTTATATCATTCCTTGATAGTAAATAGGTAATATATATATATATATATATATATATATATATATATTAATTCAAAGAATTGAATTAAGTTTTAAAATTTTTTGGGACCATGTAACATCTCAAACATAGAAGTTCAATGTTTTCTATCTAGTGAAATTTACATGATTATATCAAAGCATAATTCATAAAATATAATTCATAACTTTAAGCATAGTCCTCTTTTTATAACAAAACTTAACATTCAAAGAGAATTCAAAATAAAACTAATAGGAGTGGCTCATATATAATATCACAAACTATAGATATAAAAACTCTAAACTGGTTCTCAACTTCAACACCCATAAAGACTCAATGTTACTGCTCTTTAGATCCTACATTATCTTTTGCTCTCGTGAAATTCACATTCACAGCAAATAGGTAAGATCAACATGGAAATAAACAAGGTAAGCTAAAGATGATTTAAAACTTATAAGTTTTAAATAAAAATAGAGTATTCTAAAATTTTGAATATAATGATATACCGTACCATCTACCATCAAACATTACACCAAGGTTGATCAAGCACAAACATACATTTATAACTACAGACCCGACCTTTGGAGGGTTGGTGTACTGACTAGTGTTATGAGATCATACACATATCACTCTTGCATCTCAACAGTTATAGTTATAATGTGCATGGACAACTTCCGTGATTCAATAAGCATGATAGGGTAAATTCAATATCCCTTTTGAGTGTGACTACTGCCAACATTCTAGATACAAACCTCCCTCGACTCACACAACTAGTCATTGTTTTTTATTTTACTCAAATGACTAGTAGAGTCAAGATAACCTCACCTCTGCATTTATCATCATTACACCTCAAAATGAAACCAAACATGGTAGAATCCCAACTTAGGAATAACTACCTTATGATTTAATCATATATATTTTCATTTGTAATCATCATACCAAGAAGGGCGAAGCCCAATGGTACATGAAGGGCGCTCAATGTCCACATCTTAGGGGCTCATTGTAAAGTGAGCGCCCAACAGTACCATACCAATGTCCAAGACTGAGGACCCGCAAGTTCAGTGGAAGATGAACACCTAGTGATGCAAACATAGTGCCTGATGCCCTAGCCCTTAGAGTTCTCTGACTTTGATTTTATGACTATTGGCCAATACCATGCACCCACCGCCCATTGTCATCTCAGAAAACAAATATTTTTTAGCATCTGAGCTTGCTCAATTTGTTCTGATTGTTACTTTACCCCTTTACAAATTCAATTCTTAAAGCCAAATCAATTTTCTTAAGAGTACTAACAAATATACATTGTTCAAAACTAAAAGCTCTCATTTCAATTTTTCACACTTTTAAATAAATAAAAAAACTAAGCCTAATTCTATCTAGCAAAGCTCATTCACATAGATTTTTATACACATCAAATTCACACCTCAAACCATTCCAACAACTCAGTTATCATCACATAATCAAACACATTCAAAAAGTTTACAGTTTTCAACAATATAAAAATCAAGAGAAAAACCAAGACTAGTTTTCCTTACCTCCTTTCAAGTTCTTGGCTTAGAATTTCTCCTAATCTCTATGTCTCATAGGATGATCTAAAAAAACAAAAGAGATCTTAGATTAATGATCTAAGCACATCTGTTAATTCACAACAAATCAAGACAAACGATAAAATTTCCTAAGACAACATGCATATAGAAATTTCCTACATACATCAAGATCAAAATTTTGTTATATATATATATATATATATACGTGGTATTGTAAAAGGGGAAACCATATATAGCTACCTCATGATCTCTTCTCGGTGAACATTGTTGCCGTTGAAAATGCAAAGAGTGCTAATTTGTTGGAGATATTTAGTAACAAGGTGCGCTTTTCTTCCACAAGCCATGGACAATGTGATGTTGGATTTGTTGTTGATTTTTATCCTAAATCCATGGGATTTTGGCTCATCATCATACCTCCTCTCCATTTACAAATATGGCTTCATTCTTCATCCAAAATGCACAACTTCATAACATTTTCTCTTTGCTTCTACTCTTATTTCTTATTTTTTTTATCTATCATGGGTTAATTTTGCTCTTTAAAGAGTTTTTCTTGCTAGATTCTGAGATCCTCTTAAAATTTGAGACATTCTAGTTGTATAATTGGAGACTTGCACAACACATTGCGAATAAGTCCTTAAGGGTGGTGAATATACATGCCTTAGGAAATATTTTTGTTCATGATTTCGTCAGCTAATACAACAATCTTAAGGACTTATGACTAGCATTAACAACCAAAATTTGGAGAACCAAAACATTGTTTCCCAAACTAATATAGTATTTGTGAAATTGTTCCCTGATGTGTCAAAAATTGAGGTTTTCTCTAAATAGAACTTTTGGTGATGGCAAGAATGTGTGTCTATCCTTTTAGACATGATGGAGTTGTTACTACTCTCACATCTTCAAAACCCAATACCAGTATCCCTTCAAAAACGTTTTAAGGTTAGATTCATGGGAACAAGGTATGTAACATCCTAGCCGGATATTACTAATTTAAATAAAATAAAAATAATAAAAGCAATATAGTCGCATTAAATAAACTCTTTCCAAAATTGCGAGAAAATTAAACTTTATTATAAGCGCCAAAAATTCGAAAGTATGAATTAAACTTAAGCTTACATCTCCAATTCCAAAATTTTAAATCCAGATTAAACAATTAATGAAAAATTGTAGAAATAAAAATATTCCCAAGCTACTCCGCTCCAACGCTAAGTCTCACCAGCACCTCCTGCAACATCATCTGCTTTCATGTAACAAGTTACATGATCATCGTCCAACACAAGCAGATAGGGTGAGCTCAAATAAAATAGATACAATATACAATAACACAATAATTTTAAGCCCATAATTCCAATGACAATCCCAACCGTCACACCCTACATTCACATTTTCCTTTGAACGCCTCTTGATTCTACCCCCTTTGATGATAACATTGATCGATCCTTGCTGCCATGAGTGTCTACTCGCCCCTCCGACTACTAGCCACCACCAATATTCCACACATTGGAATAATCTTGTCACAACCACAATCCACAACACCAAGTCAAGTTCGCCAATACGAATCGCAGTTCGTATTTGTCTCAAGACTACCAAACTCGTCGGATAACACCAAGGAGGGCAATCATTTGGAACCCATCTGTACAAGTCACGATCTCGCACACTCCATTGGACTTCCAAAACCACTAAGTTATAACTTCGAGTGGCCACGTGTTACCCCAATACAAGCTACACTCGTAACTAGGCCCCCAATAAAGCATTGCATCAAGACATCCATCCAAAGCTATATAAAATCACTCGCGCAATCCATCGCTGCATCTGGAACTGCCTGGCGCCAAACACTGCGTCGCTAGGCGCACTCGCGCTCTAGGTCGCCTAGCGGGCACCTCACGTCGCCAGGCGCCACGTGCCTTCCAAGTCTCTACCAGATTGTTTCCGCTTGGTGAAATCATCTCTTTCGCCAGGCACCACGCGCCTAGTATTTTCTAATTTTCTCCTTGTCGCTTGGCGGCTCACGGGATGAACCGCCAAGCGCCACACCAGTAGCGTCACTACTACTGGTTTTTGAAATTTTGGAACTGGTTCCAAGGAACCCAACACTCCACAAAAAATCAAGCATCACCATAAATACTTATTCCATCATAATAAAATGATTGGTATAGAGTCCACACACTCACAAGCATTATGGAGTCATTACACAATTTATTGTAAAGCATGCCATGAAAATTCCTGCCACATCACAACTTGCGCATACGCACAATACTCAAACAGACCATATTACCGCATCATTTTCAAAATAACACAACAGTTACCTCATGAATTCATAAGCTCGAATCATGAATCACACATGTTGTACCATGTTTCTATTCCACATTATTCTTTTCACCAAAATAATGCATAGCTTATTAAATAAAGCCAAATTATAGGTAGCACATAAATGAATTCCAAAACAAGGTAGGTTCACTAATATTGTCCAAACAATGGCTACACCATTTACTCTCTTTTACCCCAAGTATCCCATATTCATCTATAATTAATCAACCTTTCTTACAAAAGTTCCCCTTCTGATACTCCCTGTCCAATACTCCATATTATGCATACGAATATTCCAGATAAATTTTTTAGAACCTACGAGAAAGAACAGAACCATAGTTCAGTTCTGCATTGGTACGTTGCCTAGCAGCTGCTCGAGTACCGCTAGGTGGGGCCTGCAAACCTGGAAATTCTCAGGCTTCCCTACACAGATGTGAGTCACTACACCCCCCTCATAATCATACACATTCATGCAATTTCACAATTTAACCATACAATTGTAATTCCAACTTTAATACATTTTATTTGTCACAATAATAATTCAATTCATAATGTGAATTCAAGATTTCCCATCAATCTCAAGTCCCAAGAGTTAGTAGAGGTGAGGGTTCACAAACATTTCATACATCACAAAATCATATTATTGAAACATGAATGCAATTCGCCTAACTTGGATTCCTAGCTCAACCTTGATTACTTTAGAGTTCCTTCCTTGATCACCAATGGCCTCCTTGGCTCTTCCTCAATTTAGCTCTCCCTCTCACTCCTTTAAACACACGTTGCTATGAAATTTCTCTCCTCACAATACTCTACAATGGCAGCCTCGAAAAACCCACTCTTTCTCCCTTAATTTGCCTATTAATTATACCTTAACTACACTTAATGGCTAAAAAAACGAAAATGCATTGAAAATAATTTTAATTGCCATTCAAGAATCATTATTAGTTGTTTTTCCAGCCCTCTTGGCTACCCCTTTGCCAGCTAGGGTTTCTGGCTCTTCCCATTCATGCCAAATGTAATTTTAGCAAAAAGAAAGTTTAATTCATGTCTACCAAGGTTCAAGCACACAATCATACAATTAGCAAGACAATGCACAACCAACCAACCAATTCCTATTTTGTGATAATCTTATAAATCTAGGATTATAATATCGCTCCTCATGATTAAGCATATTACCAAAATAATAAACAATTAAAATAACACACAATTGCCAAGAACACCCAACCACTTAAGCTAGTACTTTTTCACATCATAAAGGCTAGCATTAATTTCCATAAAGGCTCTTTTACCCGCATTTATTAAATAGTTATTTATTTAATTATTTAAATTCTTCGAGCTTACAAGGTATGCTGACACACTTTACTAAGTACTTTGTCTAATGACTTGTTCGATGTTTATTTTTCCTATAAGGAAGCGAAAGACATTTGAGATTCGTTAATTCTCAAATTTATTGCCAAAGATATCGTCGGACAAAGATTCATAATAGGGAACAACTACCACTGGAACATGATTGAAGATAAGGACATCAAGATCAAAATCAATGAGTACCACAAATTATTAGGATATATCAAAGCAAAGAACATAATTCTACAATATGAGTTCATCTCAGAACTTCTAATCGAGAAACTACTGTCATCTTAGACTAACAATAAACAATATATGAAACACGACATAAGTATATTTCACTTCCATAAATCATAACACACATCATCATTGAAGGAGTGTGCTACTACAACGGCTAGAGCGTTATCTAAAAAAGCAAATGTGGCAAAAGACAAACTACTCCAAAAATGTATGAGAATAAACCTGATCACAATAAGAAATTTTTTTTTTCTGAAATTCTCATCCCAGAGGATTTAACCGCATATTTAAGAATGGAAATTGCTTCGTATGTGGAAAGTCAGACCATCATGCACCATAGTGTATGCGTAGAGCAAGAAATGACAATCATCCTAGGGAAAATATAGTTGAATGGTAAAATACTATTATTGCATACGTTTTCAAAAAATTTGATACCAATGTGAGCAAGTGGATGGTAGACTCTCGTGCTACTAGGCACATATTTGCAAACTTCTTTACCTCCTACACTAGTGTAGGAATGAAGAAGAACATATTAGTGATTCTAGGACAAATCATGTCATAGGAATGGGAAAGGTTCTTCTAAAACTCACATCTAGGAAGACTTTGGCCTTGAGTAATGTGCTATATGTGCCCTCTATTAGAGTTAATTTAATCTTTGTAGCACTATTGGGAAAAATAGGGGTTAAGTATCTTTTGAATCTCACAAGATTGTTAGGACAAAAAATAATGTTTTTGTGGGAGAAGGAATATTGTGATCAAGGTCTCTTTGTGCTCAATATTTATGAAATTTTCAATAAATCAAGTTCTTATGCTTACTTTGTTGACTTGTATGATATGTGGCATTCTAGATTAGGACATGTGAACCACTTATGTGTTATGGAATTACAACGACTATGATTAATTAATATGCACGATAAGAAAGTAGACGAGAAAATTAATGGATGTTAAGACCACTTTTTTAAATGGTGAATTAGAGGAGGAAATTTATATGAATCAACCTAAAGGATGTGTTTTTCTAGTCAATAAAATAAAGTATGGAAACTTTTAAAATCTTTGTATGGATTGAAAGAAGCTCCCAAACAATGGCATGAAAAGCTTGATAACGTGTTTCTTTGTGATGCTTTTTCACCTAATAATGTTGATAAATGTGTGTTGTAAGACCCAAGAAATTTAAGTAATTAAATAAATAATTATTTAATAAATGCGAGTAGTGGGAACCTTTATGGCATTTAATGTTAGTGTTTATGATGTGGAATAATATTAGCTCAAGTGGTTGAGAGTACTTAGTTACGTGAGAGGATTTGGGTTTGAGTCTTAGGTATGTTATTTTAATAGTTTATTATTTTTAATGATATGCTTGATCATGATGAGTGATTATAAATTCCTATATGTATAGAAATTATCATGAAACACAAATTAGTTGAATGGTTGTGGATTGACTTGACAATGGGGTAGTTGTGTGTTCAAACCTTAACTTAAGCAAAATAAGGTTCCTTTTTGCTAAAATTTATTTTGGCATGGATGGGAAGGGTCATAAACCCTAACCGTCTTGAGGAGCAGATGGAAGGCTTAGGAAACTACTTGTTAATGGCCCTGAATGTTCATCAATTAAAATTGAGCTTTTGACACTGTAAACTTGTGAGGACTGGAAAAGAGTATTTTGCACATAAATATGATGAACCAAGGACACGTGGGGTCGTTTCTATAAGGGTGAGGGAAGGAATACGAGTTTGATCAATTGTGGTGCAAGAGGACTCTAGCATTTTTCTCGATTCATTAACCGTCCAATTTAGGTGACATTTTGACAAATGATTTATAACATGTTGTTATTCACTTTGAACGGTGGAGATTTGAATTGGATATCTACAGTTGGAGATATACATCACTCATAATTGGTTGTTTGGATTTCCTAAGAGTATGATTATTAATGGATGATTACGTGTGCTTAAGTGCTGGCATGGCCTTGATTGGTGAATGTATATATATAAATATGTAGATGTGTGATTGATGAGTATGTTTTTGGCAGTGCTTGTTGAGCCATGTTGAATATATAAATCTATATATGTTAGCTCGAATGTATGATGTTATAAGTGTGTGCAAAAGGCAACTATTGATGATATCACTATGACCGAGTGTTGCATGATAATCATACGTTAAATGTAATAGAATTGCGGGGGCATGCAAAATAAGTATATAGCTTTGATTGTGTCTTATGTGGTGTATGTAAATTGTAAGCATGCAAAGTGTTGGGAAAATGAGAAGGGGAAAATAATGTGCGTGTTGGATTAGACTGTGATGTTTTTAAGGAGCATGAATGTGTCTACTATTTAAAGTGGTTCCATGGATATGAGTGATGGTTGGTGAAATACATGTTTAATATGTGATATTTGTGTACAAGTATGTTAAAGCTATATAAGTTAAGACTGTGCATTTGAGTCATGTGATTTATAGAAATATATATATTCTTGATTGTGGACATGCATAATTATAAGAGTAGAATTGAATGTAACCTATTTTTGGTTGCTAAACCAACAACGGGTCGTTACTAGTATAGTGCTTGGTAGCATAGTGGTGGCCGACAAGCGATAAGAGTACCAGGAAAGTTCCTAGAGCGTGTGGCGCCTAGCGGTGAGGAGTGAACCGCTAGGTGATAGCCAATAAGACAATGGCTCTATTTGTGTTTGACACTTGGCGACGAGAGGGCTCCGCCAAGCGGTGTGCGCTAGAATGTCACTTGGCGGCGCTTAGGCAGTGTCAGGCGATAACGCAGAGAGCAGTGTGCACTATTGGCTTGTGTTTTGCGTGTTTGTGATGTTGGGCTTGGACCAGGAGATGATTAATTGTGTCATGAGCGAGTAGGTTCAAGGCTGGTGATGAACACATGATAATATGAACGGGGAGGTTCATATTATGATGCTCTCATGTGAGGATACGAGTGGGGAGGTTCGTGTGTTTCGTGCTCATAATTAAGGGTTGTTACGTGCGGGAAGGTTCATAGCTGTTGAATCATGTGTGTCATGGGCCTATGGTCGAGTATTGGTATGGTGTTTTACACGACTTGTGGCTTGTTTCTTTGGATGTGCGTGATTTACGAGGCTTTGGGTGATACCTTAAGAATGGAATTTGTTGTGGTATCCCTTGAGGTGTGGCTCAAGACAGAGGGTAAACACGTGGCATTCCTTGAGTTGTGGCTTGAAATGGCATCCCTTGAGTTGTGGCTCGGGATGACGGATGGACACGAGGATTCTTTAAGTTGTGGCTCGGATTGGCGAGTGTTATCGGTGTGAGTGTGCGAGTTGTGGCTCATATGGATGGATCTAGGAAGATTGCCCTCTTTAGCGTTAGTCGACGAGTTTGGTAGTCTTGAGACAAATACGAACTATGGTTTGTATTGGGAACTCCACCCAGCGTTACAGAGTGTGGTTCGTAGTAGGTTTCCCGCACGTGTTCTACAAGTTGTGGCTTGTAGGTGGAGGCAACAAATGGTATCTTGAGGTTATCATCTAAAGACATAGAACATGGATAACATGGTGGTGGTCGTGCGGTATGGAATCAAATAATAGATTTCCTTTGATGAGTGTATGAATATATATTTGAATTGTATATATAATTTGATATATGTTAGCTTACCCTATCTGCTTGTGTTTCATGATGATCGTGTAATGCGTTACACGAGAGCAGATGATGTTACAGGTGGTGCTGGTGAGGCATATAACCAGAGCGGGGATGCTTGGGGATTTGATTTTATTGTTTTCTTGATTTACTTTGTAAATCAGATTTGATTTCCCAGTTTTGGAAATGTAAACACTTGAAAATAAATTATATTTATTATGAATGATGATTAAGAAGGATTTCAATTTCCCGTGTTTTGGGAAATACATTTAAATAAATGTGACTATTATTTATTTTATTTTATATTATTTAAAATTAGTAATATCTGAATGGGATGTTACATGTGTACTCTAAATCTAAAAATAGAGAATATGTCATTATATGTTTATATGTGTGGATGACATGTTAATGATTGGTAATGCAATGAGATAGTTTCTATAACTCAATTGTTTCTAGGGTTTATTTTTTAAATGTAAGATGTTTCTAGGTGAAGCCAATGAGATTTTATAAGTTAGAATCATAAGGAAGGGAGATATATAATATATTACTATCCCTAGAACAATACATTGAGAAACATCTTAGGAAGTTTGAATACTATGACTTCAAACAAGTGAGTACCCATCATGATGCTAACTGTAAGATAATGAAAAATAGGAGAGAATCTATTTTTCAATCTCGGTATGCCCAAATAATTGGGAGCTTACTACATTTAATCAACTTTTCTAGACCTGATATTGCTTATGCAATAGGTAGACTATTTATGTATACTCAATGTCTTAATCAGAAGCGTTAGGATGTAGTTACAAGACTTATGGGATACTTGAGAGGTTCAATGGATTATGCCATTAAATATAGTGGGTTTCAAATTGAATTAAAAGGGTACAGTGATGCTAACTGGAACTCTAATTTAGATGAGACAAAAATAAACTAGTGATTATGTATTCGCACTTGAGGTTAGTGTGATTACATGGAAATCAGTCAGGCAAACAATTATTGTTATGTCAATAATGAAATATGAGTTTATTGCTCTTGAAATGGTTTGTAGTGAAGTTGAATAGTTGACAAACTTCTTAGCGAACATTCCACTAGGAATGAAACCAACCTCATCTACTTTAATATACACTGTGATTGCCAATCGGCAATATCTATAACTAAAGAGTGGAACTATTTTCATTGATTGTAAGGTCAAAGCGGAATCTAGCAGATCCTCTAACTAAACCCTTAGGAAGAAAGATGATTTTAGAAACATTAAGGGTAATGAGACTTAAGCCACTTGGAAACAAACAAGTTATGGTAACTCAACCTTTGTGATTAGAGATATTATGAATAAGGTTAATATAGGTAAGAGCAAGTCACTTGTTAGTTCCGATAACACTAAATTGATTTTAAATCCATTATGTGCATTCCTATGGTGTATGAAAATTATAGAGACTAAATTATTAGAAGGTTAAACTTTGTAATTAAAATTCTATGTTGTGAAAGAATTTCAGCTTAAACAAAGTTTTTAATGTTTTTCATATACCCTATGGTTGGTGTATGATTTGCAGCATACACTTAATGAAATCACCTATACGAGTGTCAAGTGGGACCGCTTGCATGAGATATTTGCATGATCTCTAGAGCACTCATGAATATTATGCATATGCATGGACTAGTAAGCGTAGCACAATGATAACAACAAAGATTGCGGGGGTGTATTGTGATTGATAAACTGCTAACACACACTAAGTGTTTTTGGTTCATATAGCTTGTTATACCAACTGCACTGTGTGTTAGGTTTCTCAATCTAGGACTGGTTCATATAGCTTGTTATATCAATTTTGATGCATTACGTCTTATATGAGACCCATGATTTTCTTTTTTCTTTCTTTTCTTACCCTTTTACAATATGTGGGGGATTGTTATATATATATATAGGGTATTGTAAAAGGAGAAACCATTTACAGTTACTGCATGAGCTTTCCTAGGTGAACATTGCTACCATTGAAAAACCAAACAATGCTAATCTGTTAGAGATATTTAGCCGCAAGGTGCGTTTTTCTTTCGTAAGCCATGGACATTGTGACATTGGATTTGTTGCTAACTTTTCTCCTAAATTCATAGGATTTTGGCCCATCACTGTACCTCCTTTCCATTTATAAATATGGGTTCATTCTTCATCTAAAATCACACAACTCCATAGCATCTTATCTCTGCTTCTACTCCCTTTTCTTATTCTTTTATCTATTTTGGGTTAATTTTGCTCTTTTTAAAGAGTATTTCTTGCAAGATTCTAAGATCCTCAGAAAATTCGAAAAGTTTCTATTGTACTATGGGGGACTTGCGTAACGTATTGTGAATAAATCTTAAAAGTAATGAATATACATGTCTCGAGAAATATTTTTGTTCATGATTTTGTAAGCTAATACAACAACTTTAACTCTAGAATCGGACATAAAATGAACTTGCTCGGTAGAAGAAATTGATCCGTTTGAATTGTTGGCCTTCTCACTAGAAGTTCTTTAAAAATAAATTTGGTTCTAACTAAGTTCTATTTATATTTTTTTCTTTAATAATAATATATTCGAGTATTCCCTTTAATAAAACCCTCTTTCTCTCTTAAATCAATTTCTAGGGTTTCACAAACCACATTGCTTCAAATTATAAATTTAAACATAATTAAGTTTAATGAAAATCTTAGATAATGTTACTATTTTAAATATGTAAAAATTGAAACAATTGAAAGAAACGAACTATAACCAATAAACTTAAGGACCACTAAATGGGTCCACTAGTGCATAAGATATAGGAAAGTCTTTGGGTTTATTTGGTTGATTCCTTCTGATAATAAATATTAATCTTCACTTGATGATAATGAGGAGCACAATATAATGTAATGATAAGGAATATTCTTCTTCCTTGAGTTAAAAGACACGTAAACGTGCGACGAGAATCATGCAAATTCGTGTCTCTTTGTGAACCCTTCTTTCCTTATGAGCCATTAAATTTGCGGTTTTCCTAATCACCCCTATAACTAATTTAGTTCATAAACTTAGTTTATTCCCCATTCAATTCGAGTCTCTTACTAGTTTGGGTAATCAAGACATTTAAATTGGTAATTGTGATTATTAAACTTTAAAACTCAACATCTCAGACACGATAATGGACAATGAATATCCTAACGAGCATTAAAGTCAAAATATTTTTCAATTTTGAAAGGTTTAACGTTCACGTGTTAAACTTATCTTCACGAAACATGCAATTAATTTTCATTACAAAGTGATCAAATATCAATTAGTAGGTATAGTGTATTTGTGCTAGGATCAACTTTGTAAAGCTTTTTTAGTTGGTGATATATTCGTGTATATTCTTTAGCACAACTTGTTATTACGATTAGCTACATAGGTCAACATAATTCTTAGGTATCAATCTTTCCATTTTAAGAATTTAGCTTAGAAAAATATTCTCTTCATCATTCAAGGTAGCAAAACAATATATCAGTTTTAATGAAAATTATAATATAATTTTATATAAATCTATCAATGAGTCCATTTCTGTTCACTGCTACATATGTCAGTTTATCTTTCATTTTCAATTTCAATTTAATATATATATATATATATATATATATATATATATATATATATATATATATATATATATATATATAATTATATATTTTTTAATAAAATAATATTATTATATATTTAATTTTTTATATTTATTATAAACAAATATATTTATATTGTTTATAGAAAAAAAATTTTATAATAAAACAATAAAAATATTTTTTTATTTATTT
>Ga0099822_1007888_pt1 | contig 13681 bp, 9 predicted proteins | sample CowpeawhiteBW_FD_76839 | JGI IMG/M metagenome (GOLD analysis project Ga0099822, IMG submission 76839) | Root nodule microbial communities of legume samples collected from California USA - Cow pea white BW | ecosystem: Host-associated > Plants > Roots > Nodule | place: USA: California | collected... | reverse complement strand
TTTTAATATATTTATTTTTTATATATTTTTATATATATATATATTTTTTTATATATTATAAATATAATTATTAAAAAATTATATATATATATATATATATATATATATATATATATATATATATAAAATATTTGATACTATTTATAATTCTAAAATTTTAAAATAATAATGTTATTGATATTTATTTTTATATAATATATAATTTTGTCTATTATATTCATATAAAAAATTTTCACATAAAAAAACAAAGAGAAAACAAACATGTTGTCTCGATGGATATCATGAGAAGCGTCGTTAAAACATTAAACGAATTATCACTAACTTAGTAAATGCAAAATCAAAGTGGTTTCAGTGTGTAACAATGAGGGGAATAAAACAATAACATGGAATGCTAAATATAGGTTATACGATGATGATGTTTCAAATTCAAACCACACGCTGTAACCGATTCAATTCATTCGATTACGATTCTTGCTCCCCACCTCCCATACACAAAGTATGAAAAGGAAGAAAAAATTGTTCCCAAGTTGTCATAATACAAAAAAGAAAGAAATCAGTATACTTCATCATCTCCTCCTCCTCCTTCTCCTTCACCTTCACCTTCTTGCCTGGTTTGGAATCTCCGACCAGGTGAGTCTTTGATTGCTTGAATCTCCAAGGAGGTAGGAAGAATGTGTTAATTTGACAGCATTTGCATCACCTTAGTACAAATTAAATCAGAAGCTACTTTGTTCGTTTTGGCGTACAGGAAAAAAGTTTCCATCTTTTGGAATATGTTACATATACCTATCTTCGTAATATAATCATTAAGCTTTTTCCTGTACTGCCTCTGGATTTTTCTTTTTCTTTATCCTTCTTCAAGTATGCGTTTCCGTGCAAAAAGTCTCTTGTTTCTCGTCTGTGTTCTTGTTTTGTTGAAAGGCATTCGTGGGGCATGGAAGGAGGAGACAGGGTCTTTGATCTTGGGTTGTGGATTGGATGAAGGAGGTGCCGAAGATGCTGATGGAAGAAGATGGAGTTCTGATAAAAAGTTCTTGGCGACAAAAGGTGATTCAATCACATCCAAAGCCTCTTTCCAAGACCCTTCTCTTACGTCTGAGATTCCATACATGTCAGCACGCATTTTCAAATCTGAGACAACATACAAATTCCCCGTTGAACCTGACAAGCGTTATTGGCTCAGGCTCCATTTTTACCCCTCTCTTTATGCCAGTTTTGATACCAATGAGGCATATTTCTCCGTGGATGCAAATGGGGTTACCCTCCTCACCAATTTCAGCGCCTCAGTGACTTGTGAGGCCCTCTCACTAGCTTACATTGACAGAGAGTATTCCCTTTCTCCTCTGAGTTCAGATACCTTGACTCTCACTTTCAGGCCTTCTGATAAATACAGCGGTACATTCGCTTTTGTTAATGGCATTCAGCTTATCCAAATGCCCGATTTGTTTGAATCTGCACCAATGATAGGGTTTGATGACCAAACCATGGATATGACAACTATGAATCTTCAAACCATGTTTAGACTAAATGTCGGGGGGCAGTTCATATCTCCAGTCCAAGATTCGGGACTCACAAGGATGTGGTATGATGACACACCTTATATTTATGGGGCAGCCACCGGTGTGACCAACAAAGCTGAGAAGAATGTCACAATCAACTATCAGAGCATGGCAGAGTATATTGCTCCTGTTGATGTCTATTCCACATATAGATCAATGGGGGGAGATAAAAATCTCAACATGGGCTACAATCTCACTTGGATGTTCCATGTTGATACCAATGCCATGTACCTAGTAAGGTTGCATTTCTGTGATTTCTACTTCTCCAAGATCAATGAGATTGCGTTCAAAATCTTTGTGAACAACCAAACGGCACAAGCTCAAGCCGATGTGATTGGTTGGACAGGAGGCATAGGAGTGCCAACTTATAAGGACTATGTGATATATGTTGAAGGTGGAAAGAGTAATGAGTTGCTGTGGCTCGCACTTCACCCTGACCCTGAGACAAAGCCTGAGTTCTACGATGCCATACTCAATGGAGTGGAGATATTCAAGATCAATGAGACAGACTTATCTGCTCCCAATCCTCTGATTTCAGACTTGCTACTCAAACAGCACCAGGAGGAGGAAGCAGGTTTCTTCGTCCACAAAACAAGTCATCATACTGTTATCGGTGGAGCTGCAGGAGGTGCTGCTGGTTTTGCTTTTATGGCTGTGTTGTGTGTTGCTGTGTACAACAAGAAGAAGAAAGAACCAGGGTCAGAGGGTCAAACTGGCTGGCTTCCAATCTATTTAAGCTCAAACGGTAGCAAAATCAGCAAGTCTGGAAAGAGCGCGTGCAGTTCCACCTTGTCTGCCATGTCTCAAGGTCTTTGCCGATATTTCTCCTTGCAAGAGATAACGCAAGCAACCCAGAATTTTGATGAGTCTAACGTCATTGGGGTTGGTGGATTTGGAAAGGTTTACAAGGGTGTCATTGATAATGGAGTGAAGGTGGCAATCAAGAGGTCCAACCCACAGTCAGAACAAGGAGTTAATGAATTTCAAACGGAAATTGAGATGCTTTCCAAGCTGAGACACAAGCATTTGGTGTCCCTGATTGGTTTCTGCGAGGAACATAATGAGATGTGTTTGGTTTATGACTACATGGCTCTTGGCACCATGAGAGAGCATCTTTATAAGGGCAACAAACCTATGGCTACTCTGTCATGGAAGCAAAGGTTGGAGATTTGCATTGGAGCTGCAAAAGGGCTTCACTACCTTCACACTGGGGCAAAGTACACCATCATTCACAGAGATGTCAAAACAACAAACATTCTCCTGGATGAAAACTGGAATGCCAAGGTTTCAGATTTTGGCTTGTCAAAAACTGGTCCAAATATGAACACTGGTCATGTTAGCACTGTGGTGAAGGGTAGTTTTGGGTACTTGGATCCTGAATACTTCAGGAGGCAACAGTTGACTGAAAAATCTGATGTTTACTCATTTGGGGTTGTTCTGTTTGAAGCCCTGTGTGCCAGGCCTGTTCTCAATCCTAACCTTTCAAAGGAACAGGTTAGTCTTGCTGAATGGGCATTGCTTTGCAAGAAAAAAGGAACTCTGGAGGATATCATTGATCCTTCTCTCAAGGGAAATATCAATCCAGAAAGCTTGAAAAAGTTTGCAGACACGGCTGAGAAGTGTTTGTCCGATCATGGAGCTGCTCGTCCCTCCATGAATGATCTATTGTGGAATCTTGAATTTGCTCTCAATCTGCAAGAAAATGTCAATGGTGAGGGTGGTGCAACTAATTCTGCCCCTGCTGAGAAAAGTGAGTTCGAAGATATAATCTTGGCAGAAAAGGAGAGAGCACGCCTCTATAAAAACCTGAGCCTTGAAAGTGATATTGACATTAACAACGATTTGACAGACAATCACCAAGACTTCTCACAACTTGTCAGTCCGAAAGGACGATGAAAACCACTGTGATCTGTGTATACATAAGCTTCTGTTGCTGCAGAGGAAACAATTTCGAGCATTCATGGAATTCAAGCACACCAAACCGGCTATTTTGAAGTATTCGTGGGGCTTCTAATTTCTACTCTTTCCTGCTCGCTATCATGATTCTTTTTATATTTATCAACATTAATTACTTTATACCCTTGCTGTCACCTTGTATGAACAAGCGCTCGAATTACTTGTTGCCTGTCATATATTATTGAGACTCTGATTCTTTACTAGCATTGTACAAAACCACACCTATCCTTTTCTAGCCTTTTATCACTATTTTTGTTTTTGTTTGTCAAGTTCGAGTTTATTTTTAGTGCGTGAGAAAATGCTGTCCAAAATATAGAAAGAGATGTTTAGTAGAAATGTAAACTGTACTGTTCTTAATTTTGAAGGCTAAAGTTGCATCCAATACTGTTCCAACTATTCAAATTCTGGCTTTCTTAAACCTGCATTTAGAAAGATAAAAAAATTATATTCCGGTCCGATGAGATAGGGGATTGACAAATTACAATCATTCAGGGACAATTTTATTCATTCCATTGAAATAACAACTTCACTATCTCTTTCTTCAGAAGAGATGCAGAAACTACAATTCTGTTTCGTTTCATATCATCATCATGTGGCTGTTGAGGGAGATCAGGACCCTCTTCCCCCAAAGGAGAGATCAAATTTCCAGTCTTATCTCCCAGTGAGAACCGGCGATGCTATCTGGGGTATTCCTTTGCATGGATATATATGAAATGAATTTTCTGTTACCAGAAGAGAGACCTTCACGAGCACAGTGGACTACTTGGTAAGTTCGTATGCTTGGCCTTCATTCATCTTTTCTTCTGACCCCAAACCAGGGAATTGTCCAATATCATGACCTTCCAGTGGTTGAAACTCATGATTTAAACCAACAGCAAACTCTTCAGCGTTAGTTCCGGGGCTTTGGAAATAGTCTGCAATCTGCGTTAAAAGGGTTCAACCCAATTTCAAATGAAATAAAAAATTAAGCACATCACTGTAGAGTAAAATTGAATTACTAAGATGTCTAATTAACAGTAAAAAATGTGTAGGCAAATGACAATGTTCAAAGTGAAAGTGCTATGTATATGTACATGGTTCGCTAGAGCAATTCCACTTAAGACAGCTGCCTCTATATTAGAACCTAGCAGCCAATCACCACATATCCCAGCCCTTCCAAAGGGATCAAAGATGCAAGGAACTCCAGGTGTATTAGTTGGAAGAGCTGCACCCCTGCAAATCTCAGAATTACATAATTTTCAATAAATTAAATTTACAAGCAATTTTCAAGAGCAACCGATATGATATTTTAGATACCTGGAGATTATTAGATATTATATCCCACCAAGCCGTGGCTTAGAACAACATCACAGAAGCAATGCTATTGAGGGTGCACACATGGTGTCTGTTTGTTTAAACTATTTTTAGAAAATATAGCGTTTTTTAATATATTTTGGTAAACTCGTTCAGAAAAGCAGAAACAGAAAAAAACCAGTTTTCTACTATTTTATTGAGAAGCCAATTTGAGGTGTTTCTCACAGAGAGCAGATGCGGTGGAAGAGTGAGAATTTTTTCTAAAAAACAAGACAAACACAATAAATTATGCTTATATAAGAATCACAAAAGTAAATCATTTTTTAGCGATCAATTTTAACAATTTCATTGTCAAGTAACTGTATCATGCGAGACATAAACATCACGGTCAAGTGTTCATAATTTTCTGTACCCCTTCCCAAGTGGCAGGCTTTGCCCAAATAAAAATAGGCATTTATATTTACATCCTCATCCTTCACAACAAGAATATTCCTCATCATTCATGATCCTTTCTTTTAACTTGATTAGACCAAGTAAGCCGACTCAAGTAAACTGCTAATTCTTTCCACTTTATAACCCATCTTGTTTCTTCTGCTGTTTCCTTTTTCTTCTTATCAACCCATTTACTTCATGCATAGACGATACATGCAAAATACATAGCTTAAAAATCCTAGTGACCTACGTCCTAACTTGGCCAAGACTAATAATACTTCCAACCAACATAATGCTTTCAAGATACGATCATTTACCATAGTTGAAGCCTGGTATACGAAGGTTTTGGAAGGGACCCTTTTGATAATCCAAGGGCAGATTCAACACCCTCTAGCATTCCAGCCTTTACCTTTGCCGCTGTAGCAGAAGGGATGTTTTCCTGAAAATACAGGTTGGTGCAAAGCCCTAATTATTACAGGCTATACATATTCATAAAGATATCCCAGTGAGTGCATGACAATAAAAAGGATATAAATAATCAAATCCCTTTCAACTTTCAAGGGTAATTTTAGGTACGAAAATGAACGATATACATCTTCAATATTTTAGGTACGATAATGAACGATATACATCTTCAATAATGAACGTAAGCTAAAACCAATCTAACACTTGTAATCCTAATTCTTGGTATATGATTTTGAAATTTCCACCACCTACCTGTGGAACCTTATTCTGTTTTCCATAAGCAGCAGTGCTCAGAAAGGTCCAACAGTGAGGACCACCACTCTGGGAAATCAGTAGTTTCTTCGTATTATTGGCCATCCATGACACTGAATCAACTCCTCTCACAAAAGCTCCTTCAAAAGGAACTTCTGTGCTTTCTGAGAAAGGAAGAGGGTCCTCAAAAGCTGCTAGAAGGGCCCATATTGAACTCAACTCCAACCTCTTGACACATAATTAGGTAATACAACAGAAACAAAAAGCATGAGATGCATAACATTAAATGAACTCGTCTACCAAATCAAATGAACTGAAGGGGCATAACATGGACCAACCTTCATTTGTTTCGCAATTAATGGTAATCCTGATGTCATAAGCAAGCGATTGGCACATTTTCCTGTTGAAAGACGTAGTTACAATGAGCAGAGAAAAACTGTACAAGTTTTCAGTTAATTATACAATTTTAGAGAAGCAATCCGACTAAATGAAGTTCGTATTGAAATCAGTTAATTATACAATTTTAGAAAAGCAATTCGAATAAATGAAGTTCATATTGAAATCAGTTATGCAACAACGCATAGCTAAGAAAAATTATGGTAAATCTTAAGTTACCATTGTGTGCAATAACAATGGCATCGAATTTGCCACAAGGCTTGCCATTTTCACTCAAGTGCCAGGACCCATTAAACGGCTCCAATTTACTGATCCAGCAAGGCCTCACCACATTAACCAAGCGAGTCTGCACAATTCACAGCAGGTAGTAACAGCAGCAAAAAAACTGGAATAACAATCACTAACTTGGGCCTTCTTTAGATAAATAAGTACGTTGGGATAGAAAAGGTAGTATGCAAAATAATTATATTTAAATAAACTTCATATGTACTCTTAGAGAAAAGAATAGAAACTAGATAAATTTCTCCATGAAAATCTCACTACTTTAAAAATCGACATTAACTTGTGAAAAAAAAAAAAACTTAGTTAACTATTCTTTCCTATTTTCTGTTCTTACAAGTGTTTACCGGAAAGTTTATCCAAAAAAGTTATATTTTTTTTCCGCAAGTTAAAACAAACCATAAATTAACTTATGAAAACTCTCTCATCAAACTTCTCATGAGATAATTTTAACTTTTATGAAAAAACTAACGAATTTTAACTTTATATTTTCTTCTCTTGTTTGAGTTGTAATCAATGACATTTAAGGAGTAATGCAATGAACCTGAGACAGTAAAGAATCAGCAAGGAAGCGCATTCCATTGGTGGCTACGTATCTCGGAGGAGAGGGTACAAACGGAACAAATCCACCACCATTGTGAAGTTCTCCAACGGTACCATGCCACTCACGCACCAAACCCTTCTCCATCCAACCGTTGACGATTTCAGCAAAGCGAGAATCGTTCACGGTAAAGAACTGAGCCGCATGATCAAATTTTAACGGATGAGGATCGACGACTCTGGTTCCCAATCTTCCTCCAAGACCGTGAATACCCTAAAACAAAGTCCTTTAGCTTTGGCATAACCAAACGGTGAAGTGAATTAGGATTAAGGGGAGAAGAGACTGACGGTATCGAACACGGTAGAGCGAACACCGCGTGCCTCGAGGAAGAGGGCGCAGATAAGGCCGGAGATGCCGCCGCCGATGACGGCAACGACGGGGTCGTCGGAGACAGGAGCGGTGAAAGTGACTTGTTCTTGACTGAAGGATTTTTTCAGAACAGACCTTCTAGAAGTTCCGTACGATTTCCTGCGGGTTTTGGGGGAAGGACGTTTTTGCCCCTCCATCGTCACCGTGCCACCGCTGCCACCACACACACGTGTGGAGTGCCGCCACGAGGCAAGGGGTAATACGTTCAAGCTCTTCACTGTACTCATACAAACCATGCTTCCCAGGACCTAACCTAACACCAAGCCTCCATTTACTTTATTTTTGGATATTTCAAAATTAAACCAAAGGACATTTCGGATAACGTTTAAATTTGATAAAAAATAAAATAAAAATCACTCATTTTTATTTTTGAAATATTCAAATATATTTCGTTCTGTTCTTCTGCTAACGTGTTTTCTTTTTTCTTCCATTCCAAAACACAGTCACACCCCATCCATGGCAACAATTCTGTTCATCCCTAATTTCGACCCAGAAACAAAATCATTCGCAAGACGTAAAATTTTACACATTTATGAAAGTTTCTCCTTATATATCATTTATTTTATTCATTTTTATCTCGAATAAGAATTCTACTGTGATCAGATTAAAAAAAATAACTTTTTTTGATACGTTTGTCTGTGTTGGATTTTTCAGAAACACTTAATTTAAATTTAAACAAATTCACTCAATATTTGATATAACAATACCAGTAATAAAACAAATTCAAGCCGAATTCTACCAATACCATCTGCACTATTACCACCTTAAAACAAAAAGACACTAGAATCGAGATTTAGCAGTGATATCCTACCAAAAAAAAGTAATATATTTCATAAAATTTTCCTTACCAAGTCTGGTGGTGCAATCTGAGGAATATCAAATTTCGTACATACATCTTACATCAATAACTATTTATATATAAAACAATGTGTGCCGATATAACTTACAAAACATATACACTTCAAGTAAAAACAAACCACATGAAAATGTCAGTCCGGATGAAAAGAAAATTAGGCCATCTTTTCTGCAGATTATCCATATGGTGCGACAAAGGAAAATGAAGGCCATTTTCCTCTCAGCTGGAGGTCAGTAAAATCTTGGGAAGCTCATGATTGGACTGATATGTCTGCATTTGTCTGCTCTGTGATTTTAGGAGCTGTTTCCTTATCCAGTTTTGGTCGTTCTTTGCTTTTGAAACTGCCATTGCTCTTCCGTGCAGTGACAGTGTCCTTAGTTCTAGGGGCAGGGCTATGATGTTTCGTGTTCATGTCGACACTGCGTCGTCCTACAGTACAAATTTGTGTAGTAGTAGTAGATACATTGGCAGCATCACCACAGCTCTTTCTCCGGGACAGTTTTGGTGACTTGGGGCGGGTCAGTGGAAGCTGCCATCAAAGGAAAGAAAGGGAATAAGAATTTTTTCTATCTGGTAGCCATTAGAAAATTTTGAAAAGAACTTAAAATGACACGATCATGACATGACAAGCAAGTTGCTCATGAATGTTGTAGCATGGGGAAGAAGACTCATCACTGAAGTCAAACAAGGAATGGTACCATAGCCATAGGTGTTCATCTTACTGTCAAATTAGCATTCTTTAGCATAGCATTACAGTTTTTAACATACCCATTGCATTACTCCTTTGGTCAATTCATGCACATTCCATAATTGTTAAAGGCAATTCATATTCATCCTTAGACTTAGAAAAGACAGGGAAATGAAAAGTGTACCTTCTTGAGTTCAGTCCTGGGGGGTGGCCCATCATAGTAGAAGCTTGGTACTGGTTTTGCCTTAATGACTAGGTTCTTTCTCAACTGTTTAATGGCAGCATCATCCTCTTCCTATACAGGTTGTTATAATACAAACAGCAAAGTTATTTAATCAATTCAAAACACAAAGTTATACGAGTACATGGATTTGAAACTAGGCTAGGATTTAGCTAAAGTGCTTAGATGTTTTAGCACAAGGTTAGGCAAAGAAAAGCAAAAGGTGAAAATAATAGCCCCACAAGGGTGTGCAGCATGCAGTGTAAAGATCAATATACCTTTTTCCTTGCCTCATACTGGCTTTTTTCTTCTTCAAGAGCTCGATGCTTCTCCTCTAACTTCATATAAAACTGGAAAGATAAATCAAAGTGGAGATAAGAACCAAAATGACAAAATAGACACCAAAATAGCCAACCAGGAGGAATACAAATAACTCCAGAATATACATCTGAAGTAGAAGTTCAGTAAAACAATACCTCTCTCCGTTTCTCTGCACGGTCCGAGCATCTAAAGTTAGGAGCTGAACCAACAGTTACCTTACATTTGGCATTGCGTGCAGATGCAACGCTACTAATTATGGTTAAGGAAAAAATAAAAATAAATGTTGCATTATATTGAAATATATGTAAATGTAGCTCTGTTAGGGGGTTCCAAATAGGGTTTAGGGTTTATTAAAATGTCATAAAGGATATGTTTGATATTTAGTAGTACTCAGTATGGAAGATTCTATTTTTTTTCCGATATACCTAAAAATTGATTTGTTCAGAATTAACAGCCAAATGTTCAAGTTTTTAGGATACGAGGAGGTAACAGACCAATTATCTTCATCATCGAGGTGCTTCTTATCATCATAATGCAAGGACTTCCTTGGTGAAAAAGGTGAGCTTGGCTGAAAAGGAAAATGGAAGAGATTTGGCATATCAGTAATCCCATTAAACACACTCAACATTATATCACACACATATAGCAAAAAATGCAACAGCAAAGCATCCCTACAAGACCTATACACACGCAGGTTAAGGATTTAAGGTTAAATCCTTCACAGAATATTTAGCAAATGAGTAAAATGTCCAAACAAAACATTTCTTATTGGTTTTGGTTGCCAGCTTCACCGAGTAACAGGTTCAAGAACTTTAAGGCATTCAATATGAATTGAAGTTGCTAGTGTTTGTTGGGTATGGATGTATGGTAATATGAGTTTCCCAGCAACATCTTTTATATAACGACTGCATTTAAATTTGACCCAGTGCAACCCATCAAATGTAATCTCTCAATTCTTTCTTCAGCAGTTAGTACGTATGTGTCAGTCCAATTATATAAATCATGGCCGATGAACTATCTAAATTGTGTTTTACAAGGAGTCTCACCACATTACACATTTAAATGGTGGCAGCAGGGAAAACAAATCTTTGTTCACATTCATCTCACAAATAAAACTTATACTTCATTTCCTCTTGTTATCGGAAACAATCCAACATAATAACCATGCACAATCAGAACCATTTCACATACTACTTAGTACTAATATAAGAATTTCAGCCGCTCAAACTTCAAATTTCAAAATATGATGAAACAGTACCTGTGAATTCTTAGAGGAATTAGGGGAAGGAATGTTGTTAGCTATAGGAGACAAGCTCAGACCAGTTGCAGCAGCTTCAGTATCGGCAGCAGGTGCATGAGTGACATGCTTTTCAGTTACCTGATCAGAGGGTTGTGGAGCAGAGGGGGGAGCAGAGGGGCTTGGAAGCTCTTTATCCACAACAGGAGAACTCAACTCTTTATTATCATCCACCTTCTGTATTTCAGGTTTCTCACTCTTCTTCTCTTCTGGCAAGACAACATTTAATTTTGGGCTTTTGCCACTTGAAACATCTTTCCTCTCGTGATGTTTCCCGAAAGGATTAGCTTCCGTAGATTCCTTTATATCATGATCCATTGCTTGAACCATTGCTGCAATTTTGGGAGAAACACGCATTCTATCACTTAAACTACCATTTGAAGCTGCTACGGAACCATTCGGCTTCTTGTCCATAACCTGTAAGCCAGTAACTTCCCTTCCCATGGTGCTGCATGGAATAAGTTAAAGCGTAAATGACAAAACACTTTGAACAGGTGCCTGATATTGACATAGAACATGCATGTCTTTGACAAGCAAAAGAAGAAATTTAATTGCCTACCAGAACAAGAATATATTAAGATTGGTTTATAAACATTCTTAAACTGCAGGTGCAGATCTCTTCTATTGGCCTAAAACATGGTAGACAGACATTATTGTGTGCAAAAGCAAACATATGAAGAAAAGAACATGAGGCAGGGAAGAGAAGCATCTCTACATATCCCAAACCTCAAGGGTCAAGACGAACTATATGTCTACTTTTTTCTCCATCCTATAACAAAACAATTGTTATACAGAGAACATACTAGGAGATGGTGTGAGAGATGCTTATATGTAACCTTAACTCAATATGTAATATCAAATGGTCAAAATTAGCTCTTCGCACCTCTTGCTCTCATGTTCTAACTTAATACACCCACATACACACCTATACCTGAATCTCTACAGTGCCAGAACTAGTTCCCTAATATTTGCCACCCCAAACCAAGAAAGATAGCAATGGAAAAAGAAAGAGAGAAAGAAAGATACAAATATAAAACTACAAAACAACAGATCTAAAAAGGCAAAAAGGGAACACAGATATTTCAAATGGAAAACAAAAAGGTAAAACACATAGGATGGAGGTATGGATACGAAACAAATTCCAATATATATATAGCAAAAAAAAAGTAAATAAAATGTTAGCTATTCATTCTCTGAATATTCAATCCAGAAAATCCAAGAGGATTCACAATTCTTTAGAATACAGGAAAAAGGATGATTCGTTCCAGGTAAGCTTGAAAATATACAGGAGACCCTGAGAGCATCTTGTGGCCCAAGCTAGATGAGGCCAATATGGAATTAATCTCAAGCACAGCAAAAGAAAAAAAAATGCAGAAAACTACCTTGCTTAAAAAGAAAATTGCTTTTCTAGCAGAATCACTTGGTATGAGCACATCATTTGTGTAAATTGGCCATTTTAACAACCACTTCTGAGACCTTTAAATTTTACCTTTTTTATTTTGAAAAGAAAGACAGCGACTTTGAATGTGTTTTGACCCGTAACCGTAGAAAAGCGGTAGGAGAGGAATTTGAAGGCACGATTCCGGGAATAACACGCATGCAAATTTGAACGGAGCCCAGACAAATCAAAAAGGCAAATTACAGAGTCCAACGTGGTCCAAGGAAGAAGAATGTGCACAAAATCTATTTAAATGGAAATAGAAAGAAATAACAAGAAAGTCCACTGAGAAAAAAAGGCGTTTGCTTTCGATTAACAAACAAAAACAGGAAAAGAACACGAGATAAACATGAAAACAACATCAAAATAGATCTCCGAAATGGAATAAAAAAACACAAAAAAAAAAAAATTGAAAAAGCACATTGCAGAGGTAAAGAGAAGGTGTGAAAGAAAAAAACCAGAATCTGGGTGTCCGTTGCAACCGCGTTCCGATCTGACAAGATCTCGAAACTTAAGGTCCCTTCTTCTTTCTCTTCTTTGTTTTGTCCTCTGTGGGTGGCTACGTGCGAAATCCAAAATTTATGTATGATTATTCCTCCTTTTCTTAGGGAGGTTTTTTCTTTTTCGATTATTAGTGTTCCTTCCTTGGTTATATATAGCCACTGCATTTTGTTTTTGCTTTTTGTTTTCTGTTTTAATTTAATTTAATTTAATTTGCATTTATTCATTTTCACCGTTTGCGACGGTGTTAAAATGACAGTGAGATTTGAAGAAGAAGGTGACGTTGGAGTCAAAAGGAAAACAACCCTCCTCACCCATTTTTCAATCCAATCCATAATAAGATGCAGAAAACGAGAGACACACAAAGGACAACATTAGACACGTGTAGGGTCCTGTGTGGTCGGAACTTCTAACCTCTATGACCCCATAAATATCACATTACTCACTCTTAAGGACTATTCCTACCAAACTAAGGTCCTCATCAATTTTTATTTTTTCTTATATTTATTATATCATGCATTTTATTTAATGACTCTATTTTCATTTCATAGTTTTTAATGATTGTAAAGTGTCCTTGTAAAAGCAAAACACATAGCCTTGTATTGTTGTACCATGTATCATTTTTCAGAAATCCTATTCAAAATATATATATATATATATATATATATATATATATATATATATATATTATTTATATAAAAAAATTTTTTGGAGGTATGTGTGTAGAGAGAGAAAAAAAATATATATAGATTGGAGAA
>Ga0099822_1007882_pt1 | contig 13688 bp, 7 predicted proteins | sample CowpeawhiteBW_FD_76839 | JGI IMG/M metagenome (GOLD analysis project Ga0099822, IMG submission 76839) | Root nodule microbial communities of legume samples collected from California USA - Cow pea white BW | ecosystem: Host-associated > Plants > Roots > Nodule | place: USA: California | collected... | reverse complement strand
TATTTCATAATATTATGTTTTCTTTACCGTAATTTTTTTTCTTTTATAAAAATTAATAGTGAAGTAGTTAGAACACGGGTACGGGTATGGGTACGAGATTATACCCGTTACCCGGTGGGGATGAGGATGGGAAAAAAGTTTGATACCCGTTGGGTTTGGGTATGGGGATGATGATGAATTTTTTATGCGGGGATGGGTATGGGATAGCGAAACCCGTCCCCGCCCCGTCCCGTTGCCATCCCTACTTCCGATAATATATTTTGACCTTCAGACATTAATTTCTGATAATATATTTTGATTTTGAAAAATCGATTTCTGATAAAATATTTTTACTTCCAAAAGTAATTTGAAGATGTCGTGACTTTACTTGAATGATAAAAAAAGTAATTTTGAGATTTAAAAAAAAGGTTAGAGACGTAGAAAAAAATTTTGAGGTACAGGAAGAAAGAGGCCAAGGAGATGGAGAAACACAGCAGCGGGAAGAATTCTTGATCACCCTGCACATGCCCAATACAAAAGCTCCAACTTCTTGCACACGCATAGGACTAAAACAGGTTTAATGATGCACTCAACCTAATAACCAATGGAGAGAGAAAAAACGTACAAGAGCTCATATCATGACACATGTTATTTTATGATTTTTTTATTTTTTCTAAATTTACTTTTTTTTAAATTTATTTATTTCTTAATTAAAAAAATTCACGTGTCAAGCCAATATCATGTCAATTTTTAATATTCAATTTGGTCATAATATTCTATTTGTTTTCAATTTGGTCCTATTTTTTTTTTTAATTTAGCATTTTTGTTCATTTTCAAATTGAGACAAAATTTAATTTGTATATAATGTTATATGGATATTCTTATTAAAATACATATTTTTATTAAATAATTTTAATTTAGAATTTTAGTTTAAAATTAAAATAAAAAAGCAATAACACCGTTAATTTAAAACTTTAACAGGTTAAAAATATTTAATTTTAAACCAACTATAATTTTAAATTAAAAATATTTAATAAAAACATGCATTTTAATAAGAATATCCATATAGTATTTATATACAAATTATATTTTGTCTCGATTTGGAGAAGAATAAAAATGTTAAATTTTTAAAAAAATTAGGACCAAATTGAAAACAAATAATAAATATTATGACCAAATTGAATATAAAAAAGTGACTCTGACACGTGGCATGATATTGACGTGAGACGTGGATTTTTTTAAATTAAAAATAAAATAAAAGAAAAATAAAAAATCACAAAATGACACGTGGCATGATATGAGTTTAACACATGTATATTTAAAAAAAATAAAAAAATATAAAATGACATGTAACAGTTATTGTTCACATCCGTAAACTATTTTAACGGTATTAGCAAAAAGGATCAAATTGAATAAAATTGACGAATATTAAGACCAAATTGAAAAAGAAAAAAAAGTATGACCACATTGAAAAAACCAAACGAAAACTATGACCAAACCATTATTTAAGCCTTAATATTAATTTTACAAATTTAATATTAAAAATAAATTTACCTTAATAATAATATTAGTTATAAATTTACAGAATGGTTAAATTAATAAAAATATAATCACTAGTTTTTAATTTAAATATTAATTTAAAGTTCTTTTTGCATATTTACATTATATTTTTATGTTTTAATCTAATACATACGCAACTTTAAAATATTAATAAATTAAAAATATTTACTTTGGCTACGAAAAATAATTTGGTCAATAATTTAAAATAATTAAATCAACAAATTCAAATTAAATATTAATAATAATTTTATAAATATAATATTATTATAATAATAACTAAAATAATAATAATGATCTATACTTTTATACTATGTGACGATGATTCAATTCATTTGGTTTTATTCTTTGTATATTTCTTTTATTCTAAATTTATCCTTTATTAACTGTTTTTATCTTTTAATTGAATTTTTTTTATTAATTTGACTGTTTTTTAAATTCGACATTTTTTAAATTATTTTAATTTATAAACAACTTTATATAAATATAACATAAATTTAAAAGACAGTCAAAATAATCTTTTAATTTTAATTACATTACAACTAATTGTTCTATTAATAGCTTATTAGTACTGTACTGACAAATATATGTGTTTTAATAAAATAATTTCATTGGCATTTTAATTAGAATTTCAAACTATTTTTTATTTTTAACGAAACTGTAAAATTCATTCAGTAATAAAAAATTTCTCGATTAAAATTTATTGTTTTGAAGAAAAAAATTCTATTTATTATTGTATAATTTTAAATTCTTTTTCAGTATTATTATTTTGGCAAAAGTTGGGTTGGATAAATGTCTTACAAAAACGGTATATACTGTTGTGGGAAAATATTCTTCAAGCAGAGTACATTAACAAGTTGGTAAATTCCCCCATTCAAAAACTTTTAACAAATTTAACAAAGTTTCTAAAAATAGAATTAAAATAAATTAATAAAATAATGTTTTTTACCTAAATAGGAAATTTTGTCAAAAACTTTGTTAACCTATCATAACTCTTCAAAAAATTAGAACTGAGTCAAAACTTAACTAAAAGAAATAGGTTTGTGTTGTTAATGAAATTTAATGAATATAAATTTATGACAGAATAATAGTATATAAAACATGTTTACTTTAATTGAAAACGTTCCCTTTTTAATAAATGTCTTAAACCATTTAAGAAAGAAATTATTTAAAATAAGATAAAATATTATTTTATTCAAAAGTTAGAACAAAGAAGGAATAACTTGGGAATAGAAAACTAAACGACCACGTTCCATACAGAAGGAATAAAACCCTAAATATACTCTTATTCGTATTGGATATCCAAAAACACCCGCGAATATTCTCTTCCTCGTTACCCTTATACCAGTCACACGATTCCTCTTCCCTCCTTTTAACCCCACCACTTCATTCTTCACCACATTCACTTTCTTCCCTTACCATTCTCATAACTTTCTCAAAGTTTCTTTCTTTTTTTTTTTCTCTCTCTGATCTCTTCAATCTGTTATCGGAACCATGAAATTCGGAAAGAGCCTGAGCAACCAGATCGAGAAAACACTGCCTCAGTGGCGCGACAAGTTTCTCTCCTACAAGGAACTGAAGAAGAAGTTGAAACTCGTGGAAGCCGCCCCCAAATCCTCCGAGGAGCGCCCAGTGAAACGCGCAAGGGTCGATGCGGACATGTCCGTGGAGGAAATTGACTTCAGGAACTCGCTCGAACAAGAACTCCACAAATTCAACACCTTCTTTGAGGAGAAAGAGGAAGAGTGCATCATCAAATTGAAGGTAGGTTTAGTTTATTCATCGTTCATTAGAGTTTTCATTTTCTTTTTTTTCTCATTGCTTAAATACCCCTTCACTCAGCTTTTTTCAGATTGTTTATTGTGTGATTTGTTTTTTGTAAAATATTTCGAATTATATTAATTGAAAATTCTTAAAATTAAACTGTTAACAAATTGATATCTGGATAGCTTTGGAATCTGATGCGAATATAGTTGGAATAAACCTTTATGTTATTAATAAAATAAAAAATTGTTAATATAAAAATGTATGTAAATGATAGAAGTGTTTTAGTTATCAACTTGATAATGAGAAGCGGATACCCCTTAATATTAATACAGAGGGATACCATAGTAAGTTTTACAGAATATTATAAATTAATGTGACGTACATTTTTTTAATATATTCAATGTAAAACACTTTACCACTTAAAATAATTGACATGAATAATGATGAAAATAATGAATTATAATTGAATGACTGGATTGACAAAATTAATCTTTTATGGGTTCTTAACTATGTAAGCTATGCTGCAGAATTTGAATTTTTTTTTCATGTATACATTTTGTGTTAATATCTTTCTTTTATTTAATTCCAGTTCTATAAATAATATCTTGGTATTAATTGTTATTGTTTTCTATATCTGATTACTAAAATATTAATCATTGAAAAATTATATAAAGTTTAATTTTATAAATTAATATTTTCTAAGAAAATGATTTTATTTTTTTAAATTACTAATTTAACAATCCAATCTAATTGAATGATAATTAGGTCAGATTATTAAATACAAGAAGATAACCCTTACCTAATGCAGTCCAATTAAGTTTAACTGAGATGAATTGAAAATTTGGCAGCACCTTTAGCTTAATAAAGAGCACCCTAGATTTGGCGCGCAAGTAACAGTGAGTTGTGGTTGAAATGTGCAGGAGCTACAAGATAGGGTTGCCAAAGTAAAAGATTGTAATGAGCAGTTAATGGAAATTCGCAAGGAAATTGTGGATTTCCATGGAGAGATGGTCCTGCTCGAAAACTATAGTGCTCTTAACTACACAGGTACATTCAACTTTTCACATATTAATATGTTCTTACATAAGATTGCTCACAATAGGCACTATTTTTTTGACATCTGAACTGAAGCATGCTATCTAACCCAATGCATGAGTTGATCACAATAACGAATTCTGCAATTATTCCGGCGTTAAATTTTCGAAGATCACATCAACTAAAAGTGAAATGCCACAACAATTGAACATACCAAATTGATATCTCGCCTTTTAAAGCTCGGACATGGTCCTATAACCAAAGACAGAGACAAAAGTTGTTGCTTCAAATTGAATAGCTTTATAGTAGTGTTTTGAGTCGAAAGTACTTTCTGCTAAATTGAAGTTTGGTTTGCCTAAGATTCATCTCAATGCTTCAATTTTGTGTGTACAGGACTAGTGAAAATACTGAAGAAGTATGATAAGAGAACCGGTGCTCTCATTCGCTTGCCTTTCATTCAGAAGGTCTTGCAACAGCCTTTCTTCACCACTGACCTGCTCTACAAACTTGTGAAGGAGTGTGAAACAATGCTGGATCACCTTTTTCCGGTGAACGATCCTTCGATTTCTGGGGAAGCTGAGGGGTGTGAAGCTTCAACTTCAACTTCAACTTCAACGAACACAAAGAATAATGATGATCTGGTGATGCCTAAAGAGTTAGCAGCCAACCAGCACATTGATGAGAGCCTCTACATGAAGAGCACCATTACAGCTTTACATGTTTTGCAGGAAATTAGAAAGGGAAGCTCAACAGTAAGCATGTTTTCATTGCCACCGCTGCAGATGAGTGGTTTGGAAGAAACATGGAACAAAATCCCAATTCTGGAACAGACAGCTAAGTAACCTGCCATCAGAGTTCACCTTTTTTTTCTTTCATTTCAAAATCCAGTGCCTCAGATGTAACATGCCGCAGATAGCAAACAACACGGATGTAAAATGCTGAAGATAGAGAATATATATTGACACAAAAGAATTATATACTCATATAAGAAAGACCAAAAACCTTCTCCAACTATGATCATGTGCAAAACAATGTATCTATACTTGAAGCTCACATACAAACACTTTATACGCACACATGTCTCATAGTTGGTCAGAGTTCCTTGAATTTGGCTCTGTAGTTATAAAACTTGGAGTTTATAGAAATTGTGATGTTTTGACATTTTTCCCGCGCTCTAGTCTGGGCATAAATTTAGTTTATAATGTTATTGGATCCTTCTGTATAGTAATGATAAAATGTGAGTTCATATACTTGGGAGAGAAAATGGGTATCAGACGTAGAAGGCAACTAAAGATTAAGGAATAAATTGCAGAACATTTCTTAGATAAGGAAGAGAAACTTATGATTTGATGATGTAAATTGGATCATAAAACAGTTGTAATTGTTCTTAGCAAACATGGCATGTTTATATGCTGCTGAATAAAATATAATCTAGAAAAGAACAATAAAAAGGACAAGGTATTCATTTACATTTGTACAAGTAGATTATTTCATGGATTATCAAGTAAGAAAAAACGTATTCTCTCTATCATTTTTGTTAGAATATGCCGCAAACATTTGGGTTGGTGCGAGAAGCGTTTAGATTGTGAAGATTCTTGTCTAGCTTATACAGTAAGGCTTTTACTTCCTGTACCCCACAACTTTTTCACACATCCTTCAAATCTTTAAAATAACATTTTAGCTATTGTAAAAGTGATTTTCAAATTACGTGTTCTAACTATTTTTCAGAACAAGCTTTTCAAAATTTTCAAAATAAGATTTTCTCAACAAAAGTTTTCGTATACATTTCATTCTAGAACAAACTTTTTGGAATTTCCGAAATATGATTTTCGGAATGAGATTTCCCCTACAAAATTTTTACAATGCATTTCATGTATTCCAAAAAAAGTGTGTTGGTGGTGCAGCAGTAGGGTGCAGTTAGTAATCATGGGATGCAGAAAGCAACAGCCTAACAACAGACATCTTCGTGAAGTTGATTCCGTACATAAGGAACACTATACAACGCTGTTTCTAGAGCCCAACAAAAATTTCAAAGTTTCTTAAATTAATGTGCACGAATTTCACCATTTTTTTGATTGATAATATGCTTTGCATAATCCGATCAAATTATCTATTTTGATCAAACTAATATTAATATATATATATATATATGTATGTATATAAAATATAAACAATTAGATTAATAATTAAAATTATTATTTGTATATTATAAAGTATAATGAAAGGTGTTATAACTATTTTACCATTTTAGATGTTTTGTTTCTAAAATTTATTGACCTTCAAAAATATTCAAGTGTGCTTCCCATTTTATTTGCACTTATAGCATTGGATATTCTAATAAGATTTATTCGTGATGCATGTACAAATCCTTTAGGGTACAACAAAATCTTCATGAATTTCTCTAAGGATTCAGAAATAGCAAGAACTACTCTGTTTATAGAGTAAAAAATAAATAAACCTAAGTTTATCAAATAATAAGAAAAGAGACAAAAGAGCTTGAAAGATCAAGAACAATGAAAGTGTCTAATATGTGTTTGTCACCAACATCCAAGCTCAGTTTTTATACTAGCCCCCAAACCCAATTTTTGCTATGATTTACAAGTTTAGTTTTCTCAGTGGATCCCAAGATCAGTTTTCACACTTGTCCCCAAGTTCAATCTCTACCAAATTTTGGTTCTATATTGGTCATCATATTTGTTTTGGATTTATTTTTTTCCCTCATTTATTTGCTTTGTTTCTTTTTTGAACCCAAACAAAATTATACTTTTAATTTTAAATTTTCATATTATCTAATAAAATTTAGGTTTAATTAGTCGAATAATACCCACTTTTGTTCAGAAGTTTCAATTTGGTATCCGCTTTTAAAAAAAGTTCAATTTCGTCCCAACTTTTAAAAAAGTGTTTCAATTAGATCTTTTTCAGAAAAAAATTATTGGTACCTTGGCACTAACAATACCACGTGTCACATTAAGGATTTGACACGTGACAATTTTTTTTTTTAAATTCAAAAAGAAAATTAAAAATTAAAAAAATTAAAGGCTGACACGTGGCACGCCGTTAACAGCGTTAATAATTTTTTTTAAAAAGACTTAATTGAAACATTTTTTTAAAAATTGAGACGAAATCGAAATTATTTTAGAAGCAGATACCAAATTGAAATTTCTGAATAAAAGTAAGTACTATTCGACTAATTAAACCTAAAATTTAAATACATAGGACAACAAACTTTGTTTGGAAGACTCGAGAAGATCAAAAGAAAAAAAGAGAAGACTAGCGCAACAAAACGTTCCAATGAGCAAGGTTGACAGTGTATGGGAGAATACAACACAAAACCTAGACAACTTTTTCCCCAAATGAAGCCTATGTGAAAACAATTTCAAATCACTCTCCAATTGAGACCACCGTGGAATAAAAATTTAAACTTAAAAAAAAAACTTAATGCCATGTCACATGCCACGTAAGGGAAAAGAATTGTTACACTATCATTTTGGTTGTCTTTGAACCAAAGATGAAGAAAGAAACCATAGAGAAATAGGAAGTAATTACCATTTTTCCAATAAGAACAACAATAACCTTGAAAGGGTCCATAGTGATAGTTCAACTTCAAAATATGATACCCTCATTTGACGAAGACCTTTGTAACTCTACACCAATGACAAAACCCAGAAAATGGTTCCATGTGATCTTGAAGAACAATTTGACGAGTTATCTTTCATGTAATTATTCATATTTTTTTTAATTTAATTTTAGTGTTTCCAATTCATTGCTATGATAATTTATAACTTTTTGATTGTCAAAATATTATTTATTCATTCACTTTTGTTATTGTTATATATTTTATTTTTATAAAATTATCTATAAAACAATTTTAAACTTTTCATATGCTTAAACTACCCTCTTATTAATATTTTTTCTACTATATATTCATATAGCGAAACATAAGATCAACCTTATTAATTTGGTTTAGTTAGATTTAAATTCACTACCTTAATACGATATCAGACTCATTTAAAATATATCTTAATGAAATTTGTTGTTTGTTAGACCTATTATATCAAGTATTATCGAATTACCCATAAATTGTATATTGGAGAGATCTTACATCGATCACGAATAAAACAAATTTATAGTATATAAATAGATACAAATTTTAGCTTATGAATCAGTTTTGTTTCCCCTCTATTTATTTATTGTATAATTAAATTTATATATTAACTATAAAATATATTATGTTCTTCAATATTTTTAAGTTATTAAACTGAATTATCATAAAAACAAAGCCTAATTAATTTTTAAATTAAAATGTTTTGAATCACACATGTTTAGCAACTAGTAATACTAATACATACAAAAGGTTATTAATAAGTAAAATTGTACTCCATATATTAAAATAAGTACTCATGTGCTAGTAATATAAATTGAGGAAGACAATTTGATGAAAAGTGCTTAGATTGTGGTGGCCATTTCCTTATGTTGCCACTGTGTGCCTCACATTCACATAAAATATTGTTAGAAGACTAAGGGAGATTCTTGAAATGCAATCCACGTTACATTTTTTTTTCTCCCTGTTTAAGGCATGTCAAGATTGCTAAATTTATAAACTATTACACTCTAATACTACCAAAATGGTATCTGACTGTACCAAAATCAAATAAAAGTATAAACTATATTGTTTTGTGAAGATTTGCATAAGTTATGGCCATTCCAATTGTTCTCTTAATTTTGTATTTATCTGACACAACTGAACGCACTATGCAGAGAAATTGTGATTGTAGTGTCACGCTGCAACAATCACAGTTTTTCTTTATTGAGTTAATATGTGAACTAATGTTAGAAGATACTAGTTGTTACATGACCGGTCGGATCCTATTAATTTTTTTTATGTCTTAGTCTTCAGGTCAATCCAAGTTCATATTTGTTTGATGTGCAAAATGTTTTGATCGTCTAGAATCCTTCAGGTGCTATCATGAGTCCAATCACATAAAGTATTGACACCAGTCTTAACCTAAAACTTTAAGACAATAGATTTATGAGTCTTTATTTTTATATAGTGTTCTCCTTTCTCATTTTTATCCAATATGAAACTTAAACTCACACTTGAATTTTTAACCGTATTTTATTTGTGTTTGTATTTATACTATGATATCAGGGAAGACCGTTGATTTTATCTCGAATTTGAAGGACCAGTAGTGTTCTGAATAGAAACATGAGTTTAAAACAATTTCAAATAGCTCAATATTTATTAATTCTTCAATTTGAAAAATTAAAATTATTGAATACTGAAAAATAATCAGAACCACATTAAAGTTGGTGTCATAACACAGATTAAGAAAACCTGATTAACGATATGATGATGGAGGATCCACTTCTTCCCACTTAGAACACCCTTATATAAGTAACAAGCAGCGAGCAAATGCTTGCAACATATGAAGGGAAAGTGAACGATCAAATACCAAGTTGTGAGTTGCATCACTGTTAGCACCAAATGGGAGACTTATGGTTGGCTTCATTAACCATTCTTTTGACCATTATGGGTTCACAGGGCCAGCTCAAAACCGGGTTTTACTCTTCTTCCTGCCCAAACGCAGAGGCCACAGTTCGGTCCACTGTTCAATCATACTTCAATAAAGATCCTACTATTGCTCCTGCCCTTCTCAGGCTTCATTTTCATGATTGCTTTGTTCAGGTTTGCTAATTTCATCTTCATCTTCATCCCACATAATAAATAATGTGCTTCTGCATAATTTTTATGACTGTTACGAAAAGGTTAACATGTATGTACAAGAACACAAAATACTTTAACAAATGTCCCTCTTCTAGAGGCCGGCACCTGACACCCTAGTGAATTCGGAACTCCTCCTTTGTTGAATTTGTTGAAGTAGGTTCTCTCCAAGGTTCGAACTTGAGATATTGGGTTCGTTATAAGGCTTTAATACAATTGTTACGAAAAGGTTAATCCGTTCGTACAAGGATACAAAATTCTTTAACAATGACATGAAGGTTCATCAAGATACAATAGACTTAACAAATCTTGTTAGAATAGTGTCTAATAATATATTAGAGAACGAGTTTAAATCTAACTCGATTTTATAAAACCGGTTTAAAAAGTAAAGATTGTCTTACTTATATATCGGTTAAAAGTGAAATTTTCAACAACTTTGTATGTTACACACTTCTTGACAATGTCCTGTATTCATTCATTTGCTACAAAAACACTTGTTGGAAATGGCATATTGATCAGAGACAAAGTCATATTACATAATATAAGTTGAACATAAAGCTGATTTCGTGAAATTAAATTGAGTCAAACTAAAAAAAATCCATTTTTGAATGATGTTTAGTTTTAAATGAGGTATACTTTGAAGAATCAAATTATAGTATAATCTTATAAGTCATTTCGTGAGATTTTCTTGTACTAATGTATAAGAACATGGTTGTTTATTTAGTAATGTTACATGGTTTCCCTCAGGGCTGCGATGGTTCAGTTTTGATCGCAGGGTCTTCTGCAGAGAGGAATGCGTTACCTAACGCTGGTCTAAGAGGCTTCGAAGTGATTGAGGATGCAAAGTCACAACTTGAGGCCAAGTGTCCTGGTGTTGTCTCATGTGCTGACATACTAGCATTGGCAGCACGTGATGCTGTAGACTTGGTACTAAACAAATACAATCTCTAACTCCACACATTCAATTCATAAAAACACACACTTTCTCATTACTTTAAAGGTTAGTACTGTTAAAATGTCACTTTGATAAAGTGAGGAATTAAGATGAACAACACATATAGTTTATTGATGATTTGTTGGTTGTTAACAAAGTAGCACTTAAAATGGCAGAGTGATGGTCCAAGTTGGTCGGTACCTACTGGAAGAAGAGATGGGAGGGTTTCTTTATCATCTCAAGCTTCAAACATGCCATCTCCTCTTGACCCTGTTTCTGTGCAGAGGAAAAAGTTTTCTGACAAAGGCCTAGATGACCATGACCTTGTAACCCTTGTTGGTCAGCTTTCTTACATTATTATTGCATGTATTATATCTGTGATTCATAATTATCCTAATGTTAAAGAATTTGGATTCTTGGTGAATTTTTGGTGCCACTCCTGTTGTGCTTTTGAAATATATCGATATATACTAATTTTGATGTTTTAAAATAGGGTCAAATATGTTTGTATTTCTTAAATTTAGACGTGAAATTGAAATTCCCTTATATCTCAAATATTGATACATTTTAGTTGTTAAATTTTAAAAATGAATGAGAATGATCTTTTTAACTCAATAGAGTTAATTTTCTTTCACGTGTTTCAAATTAATATTTGAGCTTAAATATATCAAATTATGTAAACAACTTAAATCTAACTTTAAATGCAAATTGACATATTAAACAAATTTAATTCAGTTGTGTTAGATAGACTATAACTATTTAATTTTAAAGTTTAGGAACAAAACTGTATCAAAATTTGGGACGGAGATAGATTTCTATTTTATGTCAAAGTTTAAAAATTAAAATCATATTTATCTTTTAAACTATATAAAAATATACCAGTATCACTGTATTTTGAAGGCTCATACTAAAAAATCATAAAAAAAAAAGTGAGCAGAGAATCTGGACTCAATATTAAATGGTGTAAAAAGAATGTGAATGTGACACTTGATCTTATGTTTGTACAGGGGCACATACCATAGGGCAAACAGAATGCAGATTCTTCAGCTACAGGTTGTATAATTTCACCACCACTGGGAATTCAGATCCAACTATAAACCAAGACTTCATAGCCCAACTTCAAGCACTGTGTCCAAATAAAGGAAATGGGTTGAAAAGAGTATCGTTGGACATAGATAGTCCAACCAAATTTGATGTTAGTTTCTTCAAAAATGTGCGCGATGGTAATGCAATTCTAGAGTCAGATCAGAGGCTGTGGGGTGACCCTGCCACACAAAGTATAGTGCAGGATTATGCAGGGAATATAAGAGGGTTATTGGGCTTAAAATTTGATTACGAATTTCGAAAGGCTATGGTTAAACTGGGTAGTGTAGAGGTAAAGACTGGTACTCAAGGAGAGATTAGAAAGGTGTGCTCAAAAGTTAATTTCTATTAAGCAATTATGAGTTAGTTATGGTTTGCTTGGGTTGAATAATTTGTAATGTTCTAATTGTGGCAACAATTCACACCAAATTATTAAGAGCTACACCAGTTTTATCAACTATTTGGTGTCATTTTCTTTTCTCTTTTGTGCCTGTTTATCTAAAGAGAGGTTTCTTTCAAAATATACTTAGATTGGGTTCATATTATGGCATTCAAATACATATCGTTTCGTTGCAAGAGACCTTAAGGATGTAGTTGAGATGGAATGTGTTGCCATATTATGTTTTTAAAGGTTTTATTACTTGAGCATCCAAAAATCTTCTATAAATTCAATTCATAATTGATAACCAAAACACAACATTAAGAAATCCATTAGTTTGATGAAGAAATTCAAGTTTTTTCAAAACTCGTTCAATATTATATCTTCGACGAAAAAATTAAAGTTTTTCCGAAACTTACCCAAAAATATATCACTCTTTCATAAAAAAAAAAACTAATTACTTTCAAATAAATTATCTAAAATAATAGAACACATTTAACATAAAAAGAGATACACTAAATTATTAGAGATGTCAAAATGAGTTTCAACCCGTGAGCCAACCCGGCTCACCACGGGTTCGAGCCGGGTTGTGTTGAGAAAAATTCAACTTTTTCAAAAGTGGGTTGAACTCAACCCGGCTCACTTAACCCACGGGTTCGAGCCGGGTTGAAGGTGGGTTGGCTCACTTAACCCATCAATTTTTTTTACAATTTTTTTTTATTTTTTTAAATTTTCTTTTAATTTTTTTTTATTTTTTTAATAATTATTTACTACTCCTATTATATTTGTTCACAATTTTATATTTTAAAATGCTAGAATGTTGCTTAATTATATTTGAATAGTTTGAATGTTTAATTAATTTGATTTTCAAGTTATATATATGTTGATACTTTAATCTTTAACTATAATCTTTATAGTAAATTACTCAAGTAACCGTCTTACAAACAATTATTTTCTAAATTAGCATGAAAAAAATGTATAGTTTTTTTATTTATGTTTTGTTGAATAGTATGACAAAAAATTTGTAATATTAGTCATGCTTTCTTAGACTAATGGATACTTTCTTGGAAATAATTCTTCATATATTGATGGTGAGCATGATCAAAACATTGGTTCTTGATTTTACTATGATTGTCATCTCATGGGTTACTTAAAAATTTATTTAAATATTTGAATACTAAAAAAAAAAATTTTTTTTAGGTGGGTTGGTGAGCCAACCCACTTAACCCACC
>Ga0099822_1007879_pt1 | contig 13693 bp, 5 predicted proteins | sample CowpeawhiteBW_FD_76839 | JGI IMG/M metagenome (GOLD analysis project Ga0099822, IMG submission 76839) | Root nodule microbial communities of legume samples collected from California USA - Cow pea white BW | ecosystem: Host-associated > Plants > Roots > Nodule | place: USA: California | collected... | reverse complement strand
TATATATATATATATATATATATATATATATATATATATATTAATATTTATATATTTTTTTTATAAAAATTAAAAAGAAAAAAAATATATATATATATATATATATTAAAAAAAAAATTAAAAACACCATATATACATATATATATATATAGGATTACTTAATTAATTGTGCTTTAAAAATTTAAACGAGGACGAAGATATGTACATCCCTATATCCAATTGAAAAAGTTGGAAATTCCCCATATTCATATCCATATCTTTTTCCGTCAGAACAGAGACGAGTTCAGATAATACTCATGAGAACGAATTTATTTGTCATCTTCGTGTAACCGAGATAAGAAAGTATAAGGCTTGATGTGCAATTGCACAATCTTCGTATAATGGCTTCAAGCCTTTCCACTGCTTCAAGCGTGTAATCTGGATGAGAAATACAGCAGGTGCACCAAATTTCAGTATAAATTTATTTTTTATTTTTAATTATTTTATAACTAGAACAAAAATACTTTTCCTTAGAAGTATTTCTAACTGTTTTTCATTATAACTGTATTTAACTTTTAATTATTTAATAACTTTACAACCAAGATATTTTTCATTATAAGTTTAAAAGTTTACAAGATAAATATTTTTCATTTAAAATATTTTTTACTTTTGAATTTTTTTCATTTTCATTTATAAGTACTTTTTACTTTTAATAATTTTATAAGTTTACAACATAAATATTTTTCATTATAAATATTTTTAATTTTTAATCACTTTATAAATTTACAAGATTAATATTTATAATTTTTAATTATACATCAATGTTTTTAACTTTTAATCATTTTATAAGTTTACCGGATAAGTATTTTTAATTTTTAATAATTTTATAAATTTACAACATAAATATTTTTTATTATAAGTTTTTCAAAATTTTCATTATTTTTTAAGTTTACAACATAAATATTTTTTATTATAAGTATTTTTAATTTTCAATCACTTTATAAGTTTACAATATTAATATTTATAATTTTTAATTATACATCAATGTTTTTAATTTTTAATCATTTTATAAGTTTACCTGATAAGTATTTCTATTTTTTAATAATTTTATAATTTTATAAGTTGATAACATAAAAAAATGTATTATAAGTTTGTTAAATTTTTCTTTATTTTTTAAGTTTACAACATAAATATCTTTCATTATAAGTATTTTTAATTTTTAATAACTTTATAAGTTTACAACATTAATATTTTTAACTTTTAATTATACATCAATATTTTTAATTTTTAATCATTTTATAAGTTTTCCTGATAAGTATTTTTAATTTTCAATTAATTTATTAGTTTACAACATAAATATTTTTCACTATAAATGTTTTTAACTTTTAATTATTCAATAACTTTACAATAAACATATTTTTCATTATAAGTTTCAAAGTTTACAAGACGAATTAAACTGTTTGAGTTAACCTGAATTGAACCGAAACAAATCAAATCGAATCGAACTGAACCGAGCCGAATCGAATTAAATCAAATCAAACTGAATTGAACCAAACAGAATCATACCGGATCGGACAGGCCGGACACGATCGAACCAAATCGGACCGAATCAAAACAAAGATAACTGAACAAAATTGGACCGGATCGGATCGATCCACACAGAACCAAACCGAACCAAATCGAATAGAAACATATCGAACTGAAGTGGATCAGATCGGGTTGGACTAAACAAAACCGTATTGTACCGAACCGAACCGAACTGAACTCAATCAAACCGAATCAAACCAAATTGAACCGAACCAAACTAAACTGAACCTAACAAAAAGGATCCGAATCGAACTAGATCGAACCAGACCGAACTAAATCGGACATGCTTGAACCAAATCGAACCAAACTGAATCAAACCGAATTGAACCGAACTGAATCAAACCAAATTGAACCGAACTGAATCAAACCAAATTGAACCGAACCAAACCAAACAAACCGAACTTAACCAAACATAATCGAACCGACCAAACATACCGAATCAGATGGGGCCGGACCAGGATAGACCGAACCGAACAGGATCAAACCGGACCGAACCAAACCAAATTGAACCGAAACGAAAAAACTAAACTAAACAGAACCGTACCGAACCGAACGATACCGAACCAAATTAAACCAAATCGAATCGAACTGGACCGGATCAAACCGGGCCGGACCAAACCCAACGGAATCGAACCTCAAAGAACCTCACTAAACTGAACCGGATCGGACCACACCGAACTAAACTGGACTACTCTTCAATTGTGTTGAATTTTAAAATACCTTGAATAAAAGAAGGATAAAATTTAAAGGAAAATTTAAAATTTCACAATTAATTAATATAAAACAAAAGGAAAGTCATTTTGTAACGTGTATAAAAAAAGTCACACCCAAACATTTTTCATCATCAACACCACAATCATAAGGTTCATATTAAACAACTGAAACATAATGTTTTTCTCCAAATTAAATATAACACGTGTATAAACAATAATATAAAAAAACTGTATACTTTTAATAAAAAAAATATCCAAAAAATAAACTTGAAGATGATAAAAACATATTTTGGATGTTTTTGATAAAAAAAATATCCAAAAAACAAACTTGAAGATGATAAAAACCTATTTTGGATGTTTTTGTGAAGAACATGAAGTTTCAAAATTTCAAAATTGATAAAAATCTAAATATTTAAAAAACATATTATAAGATGACAAGAAAAAAAAAATTGAAATGAGAATAATAAAACATTGAGTGTAAAAAAATAAAAAAATACAAAAAATAAATAAGAGAAAGATAAAATATTAGCTACAGATTAAAAGAAAAAAAAACCAAGGTAAAGCATAAATCTCAGATCGAAGGGTAGGTGGGATTTATATTATATATTTATTTATTTTCGTTTTTACTAACTAATTTGCATTAAATTTTCCTGTAACAATGGCTTAAAGAGGAGAGAAATGGACGACTGAAACAAGACAGGCAAGAAAAGAGGAAACTAAGGAAAACAATTGATTGATTTGTGAGTATGATTGATTCATAATTGAGGGTTCGGTTTTTCATTGGCCATGTTCTGAGCGGGGGCCTTCTTCCCGAAACACGTACGCATCGAATTCCGTGGCGACGCGCAGACCTCACTTCAGTGTGTAGTCATTGGCGTGGACTATTAGACACTTTCTTAATCGCGAGTGCCCAACCCTAACTCATCACTTACACGCACGCACACACAACACACTCAGCTCATTGTGAACAAACATCCCTATTGTATCAGTAGAAGAGGAGCGACCATTAATTATTGATCGCTGAAATGGGAGATCAAGAAGAGAGGTTAGGGTCGGAGGGTTTGGATTCCGGCGCCGTCGTCAAGACCGATGACTTGTGCATGGAAATTGATCCGCCATTTCAGGAAAACATCGCTACCGCCGAGGACTGGCGGAAAGCGCTTAACAGAGTTGTCCCCGCAGTCGTCGTCCTCCGCACCACCGCCACTCGCTCCTTCGACACCGAGTCCGCCGCCGCCGGCTACGCCACCGGCTTCATCGTGGACAAGAGCCGCGGCATCATTCTAACTAATCGCCACGTGGTCAAGCCAGGTAGTTAGTTAACCTCGCCGCTCTTGCTTTTTGTTCTTTTTGTTGAATTCTGTTCGCGTTGACGATCTCTCTATTTCGAATCCGTAGGTCCTGTGGTTGCCGAAGCCATGTTTCTGAACCGCGAAGAGGTTCCAGTGCATCCGATTTACAGAGATCCGGTTAGTGATTTCTGTTTCGGTTTTGATATTTCTCAATGTGATGTGGTCAACAGTTTATAAACTGGTGATCTAGCTGAATCCTGTCTTTCGTTCTGTTATTATTTTTAGTCATTTATACATGCACTCTGCTTTGTATAAACTTCTGTTCACTGTGGACTATGAAGACATGGGAATCGTGTGTTACTGTTACCCACGTTCAAAATCATTATCGCTATAGGTTTTCAATAAGTCTTTATAATGCAAAAACACGTTCATATGTTCATATTGTTATTACCTGCTTGAGGAGGATCAAGATATTATTACTGTTGAAAGGAAGATTGTTTTATCAACTCAAGACACCTTTACTGTTATGGTTTAATTGATCTCTTTTCGTGTTTAAATTGTGAAGCGGCGAACTGATTTCCATTTCTGTCGTGTTTTATTGTCAGCATTTTTTTTCTTCTGGGAGTATGTGTTATAAAGTTCGTTTTTTAAACAGTATTACTTTGTTCATTTGTTTAAATTTTATAGATTATTATTGTAGTCCTCAGAGTTCTTCTATGTGCGTGTCTGTGTATTTTTTTGAATAATTAGTTCTGTCCTATAATTAATTTATAATCACTCTCTCTATGCTTGTTGATGCAACGAACTAAAATATACGCATATGTAGGTACATGATTTTGGGTTCTTTCGTTATGATCCCGGGGCTATACAATTTTTAAACTATGAAGAGATACCTCTTGCTCCTGAAGCTGCCTGTGTTGGACTTGAAATCAGAGTCGTTGGTAATGATAGTGGCGAAAAGGTATTACCTAAAATTTACCTCAAATCCACTTATTTCCCTCCCGCACCCCTCCATCCCTGCACTTTGTCTTGCATTTTTCTGTTTTTTCAATTGACTCTTGTAGGGCAAAGCTACATGATTTCCATGCTTGTTACAATACACGTCATATGGCTAGCAAGTGGTGCTTTTCTTGGAAGCTGACCAACTCAATAGAACATTGTTGGTCAAAGCATAATGATATATGCTGAGATTTTTTTTCTTTTGGTTTCTAATCAAGATCAGCCAGTTTTCAACGTATGTCTTGGCCCAGCTACATCCATTTGTTTCCTTCTGAAAGGCCTTTGGTTTCTAAAATCAAGCTATTTATCAACTTTTGGCGGTCTTTCGTGTTTAAGCCTGTTCACAATTGGCACTTGTTTTGTATTAATGTAAAGGAATGGTGTGTTCCAGTATTAGCTTCGATCCTTTTCTTCCCATAAACTTTCTATAATTATTTTTGCTTTTGCTTTCAGGTTTCCATTTTGGCTGGTACTCTTGCTCGTTTGGATAGGGATGCTCCTCATTATAAGAAGTATGTTGTAGAGTGTCTGTAACTTTTTTTTGGGCTATTTATGTGGACAGGTTGAATTTAGATAATGGAACTATTATTTTATGCAGGGATGGGTATAACGACTTCAACACGTTCTATATTCAAGTAAGTGGGAAGAAATATTGTTTATACCATTTATATTAAAATTCTAAATTGTGAGTTTGTTTATATGTTATTTCCTTTTTCCTTCAAATTTTTGTATCGTTTAATTTCCTTCAAATTTTAGTACCTTTCTTGTTGCTTCCCAAATTTCATTTCAAGTGTTCAGGTGTCTTATAATATATCCAATGGCATGCTAGTTTTCTTTTTTCAGTTTTTTTTTTAATTGCTCAAAGAACGAAAATGTAGAACTGAAAGCAGGATTTATTTATTACTAAAAGTGGTAGGAAAGGAAAATTAACCTCAAGGGGATCGTTTGTGCCTCCGTTGGGAAACTTATTTTGATGGAAAGAGTGATTTGTATGGAGTGGTTTTGAAGTCTTTTGTAGACGTAATTTACCATTACAATATATGGTATTCTTGTCTTGTTTCTGATGAATCCTTATTTGCAACCTTATATCTACTGATTTTTTTATTTCAGGCAGCTTCTGGGACGAAAGGAGGGTCAAGTGGTTCCCCAGTTATAGATTGGCAAGGCAGGGCAGTGGCTCTGAATGCTGGGAGCAAGTCATCAAGTGCATCAGCTTTCTTTCTACCTCTAGAACGAGTGAGCTTTTTATATTTGTTGAACTTGTTTTATACTTCTTGTAATAATCAAGGGAAGTTCAGCTCCTCTTGTTGGGACCTGGACCAACTAATTCAATTGCATTTCAGGTTGTGAGGGCCTTAAGGTTTGTTCAAAAGGGAAGTGAAACTTATGTTAATAAATGGCAAGCAGTTTCTATACCTCGTGGTACGCTTCAGGTCTGTCAATTGTTGTTTGCTGGCTTTTTCGTTTTTGAGTTTTTCATGTGATATAATATTAAACTATTTCATGGTATTGAGTCTTGAATGTTCTGTGTGCTACATTGCAGTGAATAATATTGACTAGATTAAATTTCCTTTCAAAGATTTTTCCTTGTAAATTGAAATATTTTGCTTTGAAAAATGTCAATAAAGCCCCAGTCGTGTATGCATGCATTCATTTGTTACTTATCTTGAGAATAAAAATGCTGTGTGAAGAACAAAGTTGCTTTCTTTAGGAACTTGATGTTGGATATCCCACATCCATTAGAGATAATGATCAAATTATAATGTATAAATAGGGATAAATCTCACCTTACAAGCTGGTTTTGCAAGGATTAGTTAAACTTAGAGTTCATTTTCTAGGATGACATCAAAGCTTCTTAGTGAGGTTTGTTGGGTGTATTGAGCCATCCCTTAACTGGCTCCTCTTTATTCTTACACATGAGATGCGTAGTTATTGGCGTAAAGGTAGGTTGAAGATTCCACATCGATTAGAAATGTGACCAAATTATAATATATAAGTGAGTGTAAATCTCACCTTGAAAATCAGTTTTTTTACATTGAATCGGGCTTAAAGTCCATTTTTTTAAGTCTTGAAATTATTAAGTATAGCTTTAGGCTTTATCTGCGACAAGGACATTCAAGTTTATATTATGTTTTATCCTCTCTAAAATCATTCATGGCCCTCTGTTTTGTCATTCTTGTTCCTCCATCATTAAAGGATTTTGTGTTCATATTTCTTCCTTGATTTTTTACCCTGGGTTTTGACAGTGTTTTTACCTTCGTAGACTTTATCACTTTATTTTCTGAAATTTCCATATTGCTAATTTCACTCTGCAATTATTGTGTCTATGGACTTTAGGTACTTGAAAAATGCTAATAATCTCTTACCATATGATTTCTTGTTGCTTAACGTTTTGTCATTGTTATAACTTTTTTAACTTTGATAGTAGGTTTGCATGAAGATACGAACGAATATTGTATCATTCAGTAATCTCAAGATAATATTTATTCCTTACATCTTGAATTTACTTTTTCAATGCTTGTTATAGATCACGAGATGATTGTATACACTTGTTGTAATTAATAATTTCATGATCCTCACATCTTTTATCTGTTTGTGTTGTTATTACAGATGTGCTTTTATTGTAGAGGTTTCACACTTATCATTTTGTAATTTCTAGTTATTTTAGTTCCTTACATCTTTAATCTGCTTGTCTAATTTTTTGGTTCTTGTATATTTGATGAGATCAGAGATGGTTTAGAGAAATTGTTTTTTCTTGTTTCCGAAAATGGATGTTTTCCTTGCATATGACCCAATTTGTGTAAAATCTGGTGCAGGTGACATTTCTCCATAAAGGGTTTGACGAGACTCGTCGCCTTGGCCTCAAAACTGAGACGGAGCAGGTTACTTTATTCTATCATTTCTTTAGGTTATCTGTATGGAGCAGTATCTTCCTTCAAATATGCCCTGAATTATTGACACCGGTTTTAAATTATGCAGATAGTACGCCAGGCTTCTCCAGCTGGTGAAAGTGGAATGCTTGTTGTGGAATCTGTGGTAAGCAAATTGGAATGCTAATATTTTGTGTTGAAACTCCATTTCAATTTTTATGGCTTTACTCCTTGACATTTTTAGGTGCCAGGTGGTCCAGGTTACAAACATTTGGAACCAGGTGATGTACTTGTGCGTGTCAATGGAGAAGTAAGTTGATATCAAGGACAATTTTTTTTGCTTCCCTACTCCACCCTCCCCATTAATTTTCGGTGTTTATTTTTTTCTCTGTTGTATGTTTGATGTGTATCTAGTTTGTTTATAGTCATTGGTGAGACACTAGGTTATATGTTTCATATAAGAGTGATAATTGGTTATACCAAAGGCCATACTTGATTATGGAAGTCAGACATTGAAGGAAAGTTGCGAGGAGAAACTATTCTGGGTGAAAGTAGGTGTACCTTTGTACATCCAAACCATTGGCATAAAGACAAGGAGACTGCTGCTTGTGAAAATAACTTTGTTATTGTTCCATGTCTTTTGTTAATGTTAAAGTGCCCACATCAACTAGACATAAAACCAAATTATAGTATATAGTTATAGTATATTGGAGAGTACAAACCTCTTCTTACCAAGTTGGTTTTGTGATGTTGAGTTAGACTTAAATTTCACTTTCTTAAAATGATGATATCAAGCTATTGAAAGTCTATCCTAATCAAGCCGGTTTTGTAAAGTTGACTTAAGTTTAAATTATACCAATTGGTTGAAAAAATCATTTTGAAGTATTGACTTCTAAATCGTATTAACTTAAGTTGTTTTGTCATATTTTTTCCCCATGTCTTCTGAATTATTATTGGTACTTTCTTGCACTCAAAGGCTGCAAAAAAGGGCTTTCATTGTGTGTGTGCTGTTTGTGGTTGACGTTAGACATAGGAGTCTCTTTTTGTAATTTGTTTTGAACAATTTGACTCTGTAAAATTCATTGTAGGTCATCACTCAGTTCCTGAAACTGGAGACTCTACTTGATGACAGTGTAAGCAAGAATATTGAATTACAAATTGAAAGAGGTGGCACTTCAAAGAGTTTAACTTTGTTGGTGAGATTTTTCATTCTTGGATATTTACTTTATTAGTAGTTTAGTACTTTTTGACATACCCAAGTGCTTATATTTTCTTTGGGAAGGGCATCGTGGTGATCTACTTTCAACCTCCACTAAGAGAGGGGCTGAAGAAACTCTAACTGTATAAAATGGTAAATAAATTGAAAGCATAGTCAGACTTTTACTTCATGTCCTTCGAATTTCATCAAAAACATAGGCTTCGAAGATCTTAAAATAAATATAATAAACTTACACTTCTTTAACAATTTTGTTTGCACGCAATGCACTGGCTAGATCTCAATTTAAACAGATTGTGATTTTTTAATGCTTTGTAATCAAATGCATGATAATTTTTATTTTTGGGTTCAACCTGACATATGGCCTCACCATCTATCTTCTGAGGTTTATGAATAAAGAAATACGAACTCAGAGGAATCAATCTAGCATTTCACATCAGCCACCCTTTAAACAGTGATATATTTACTCAGAGTAGAATTGAACGGAAACAAAAGCATCGAATGAAAACATAAAAGTAGTTTCTTTGTCGCTAACATGAGGCTGGCTCAAGAATTTTATTAGCATCTCGAATAATGATTGTAGAAATACCAGTTATAGCTTACCATTGTGCTAACTTTTTTATTGAATTTTTATATCAGGTGCAAGATTTGCACTCAATAACTCCTGATTCTTTCTTAGAAGTGAGTGGGGCAGTAATACATCCTCTTTCTTATCAGCAGGTTAGTTGGACTGTACTCAGAAATTGGAACGTTCATTGTTTTTTATACTCTCGTCTAGAGAGAACTTAGTTGAATACAATTTGACTTACGGTTTGAGAGGGTGCAGGTGGTTGCTGTTTAAATGAAGAAATATATCGAATGTTTATTGTTTCTTATATTTATGATGTTATTCGAGTAGCTGTTGGTAGTTTTCCTTCATTCTATCGATCCATGTGTTGCTGTATCTGTCTTTATATTAAATTAGCATTTCCTCTACCTAGTCCATTTTCCTTTAATATGATGTAGGCTAGTGGTTTCTTTCCTATTTTGCTTACTGGAACTTGGTTATCGGAGTGTATTGTGTTGTGCCATAAATCTCCCAATAGGTTATTCTTCCAATTGAAGCTGTTTGCCTCATTTAGGTTATGTTTGTCTTCTTTGTAATGCAGGCTAGAAACTTCCGTTTCCATTGCGGTCTTGTTTATGTGGCCGAACCAGGGTATGTATACTTAAATAAGCATTAACTTCTAATTTGATAACTATTTATAATCTACTGGCCAGATAAATTATTAGAGATTTGTAGTCGGTATCAATTGGTTTTTGTCAAAATTATTTATAGAGCTTTAGTTAAAATATTAATCTTTAATTTTCTGATCATCTTTTGATTTTATCCCTAGTTTTATTTAAAAATTCCTTGAAATTGCTCATCACGACAAATTGGCATATAAGCTTAAATCTAGCATTACTTATGTTTTCGTATAAAAGATCCTGAGTGGAGTTGATTCCGATGATTTTTATTTTTTTTATTTTGGTATATAAGTTATGCTTTATTCAATGTAATATTCTGTTTTGCAGATATATGCTCTTCAGAGCAGGTGTTCCTCGCCATGCAATAATTAAGAAATTTGCAGGGGAAGAAATATCTTGTCTTGAGGAACTAATAACAGTTATTTCTAAACTATCTAGGGGTGCTCGAGTACCATTGGAATATATAAGTTACATGGATCGTCATCGAAGGAAGGTAATGGTTACTTCACCATCAAAACATAATTTTAAATTAGTGTATATTGTCAATTCCGTTTTTACTTCATTTATTGAGTTGTTTGCTATTTTGAAACCTTTATATATTTTTCAATAAAATTGGTCCTAGTTATTCATGAGTAGAAAACAATCCCTCATTGATTAGATTGTGTTTATTATATTTCAAAGAAAACAATGACTTTTCTATTTAGTAGTATCTTGCATTTTCTTTGGTCTATAAGATTTAGGGCATGTGTAATGTACTTGTAATTAATTATACATGTAATTAATATACATTTTTTCCTTAGATTTGGATAGTCAGCTTATATGGTTGTATATACTATTTGTTATGATAAGCATCTAGCGTTTTACAGTGATAGCCTACATGGTGTGTGTTTTTGTTGGAAGTATATTATAAAATAACCTAGAAATAGTTGAACTTTAAGAGAAAATAGAGATAAGAAAATTAGAGCAAAACAGTCATTAAAAGCCACAAATGAGAATTCCTATATACAGGCTTGCAACCAATTTGAAATTCCTAAAATATCTATCCTACCATTAGATTTATATGAAATTTAAATTAGTAGACCGAAACAAATTATAAAAGATAATCTGTCACAGTTATGGAAGAAAAATCTTAAACTTAAAATTTGAGTAACTTCAAATCTTATAAAATTTAACACCTTGATATTTGACATGAAAATGCCATGCTTAACCTCCATGAACTTCAGAGTTGATATCAAAATCGTGCCCCAGTCATTATGATATCATAGACATTTAATTTAACTCCTCTTATCGTTTAAACATTGCATGACATGATTTGTCAGTCTTGTCTTGTTATGAATTCAAGTATGAGCTAAAAGTCTCACATTGAGTAAAAATAAGGAAGTTGAGTGACATATAAGAAAAAGAAAGACTTACAAACACTAAGCCTTTAGGCTTTGTGTTGGAGGTGGTATCAAATTTCTTATATGGACAACATATATCTCAAAAGGTAAATCTCCCCACTCTATCTTCCTAAAAATTTCCCAGCATGTCTTGCATAAAATCTAAAGATTTCAAGTTGATGCGACCCAATGTTTAACACCAAATATTATTCTCATCAATTTTGGCAATGGAATGAAGAACTTCAATTAAAATTTGTCTAAAATTGTTTTAATCTTTGAAAGAGACATCATAGCCTTAATCTTTCTCAGTTAAATATTTCTCTTCAATTTGAGAAGCCTAACAAATTTGACTTTTTGTGGTTTGAGTGGTACTGGACTTGGTCCCTCGAGCAAACTCTTGAGCTCAAACCTTGAGGATTGAAAAACTATGCTTAGTGCAGATTTTAGAGGATTGACTTTCTGATCTGACATGATAATATTTTCATATTAGAAGCGGTGGTATAATTATCTACATTCCTTTGGTGCATTTTTTTTTGCATGGAAATCATTTAAAAGCTATATATTTTGCTGATTTGTTTAAATAAATGGTTATTGGGATGCAGTCTGTGTTGGTCACAGTTGATAGGCATGAATGGTATGCACCTCCCCAGATATACACTCGTGATAACAGTACAGGCCTTTGGATTACTAAGCCAGCTCTTCAGCGTGATTCCCCCTTTCTATCATCTGGTGCAAAAGATGTTGAAAATATGTCTAGACAGCCAATTTCACCAACTGGCGAGCATGCTTGTGGGGGTCATGTGTGTGAAGGTAACAATCAGGACTTTGTTGATGGTGTCACTAACATGGAAACCAATTGTGAAGATCCCTCAGAGTGTGCATCTCATCACGATGCATCTGATGGTGTGGTGAAAAAACGAAGAGTGGAGGAAGATTTATCAGCTGATGGAAGTGTTGTTACTGATTTATCCCAAAACGGGACCAGGGAAACTAAGCTAGAAAAATCAAGTGTCACACAGGATGACATGTTAATGGATTTTCAAGGTGCGACTGCAGCTGGAGCAAATGCATCAGTTGCTGAACGTGTGATTGAGCCTACTCTTGTGATGTTTGAGGTACTACTGTAGACTTTTTATCAGAATTTTTTTACTAGTGTTAACTAGACTGTGGATAATTATATCATGGTGTCCTCCTTGAAATGTGCCAAAATGTTTGCAAATTTTGTTTTTTTTATAGTTAAAAGATGAATTTCATTTATTTTTATGAAATTTATACAATTCATGTTCCGTTTTGAAGGTATTGAAATATATCAATTTGTTTGGTGTTGAGATGAATTTCAGTTCGTTTTTCTTCTTTTGGCATGTTTTGAAGTTATTTTAACTGATTAGAAAGTCTTTCAAATTGTTTCTATCATGATTTGTTGCATAATGTGTGTTTCTGATATATGCAAACAGGGAAATTCACATTATTTGAACTTTTCAAGAAAACTCGAGCTGTAACGATTGAAGTTTAAAAAATTTGGGGGTAGGGGGTGGATAGATGACAGAGGCATTTGTTATTTATTCGTGCAAATATAAAATAATTCTAACTATGTTAAATTTGTTTTTACAGCTATTTAATAATATATTTAGGTATATGTTTTTAATAGTTTGTTTGACGTATCCTAGAATTGTTTAGAACTGATGTATATGGTTTTTCATCCTACCTTACCGATCTACACGTATCTCCCATGTCTGACCTGGTCTACGTAGTCAGCTATGCTGATATTTTGTAGTACGATTTTCAAGTCATCAGTTTCATAGATGATTCAGTAGTGTCTTAAATCTGTTCTGCATACTTTATGCATGTAAATTGATGGCAGCTAACTGACTCGGGTACAGGCCAGTATAAGTATTTCATAGGAAATGTTAGAAGGAAACAGCGAATTTTAAAAGGATCTATAGACAACACAACAGGATATATTTTGAATAAAATCATTGAAATTTACAGTTTTATATTAAAAAGTTAACATTAAAAAAATACAGTATCATAAAGTACAAAAGATTAAGAGACTTTGATTAGCTCAAATTACTCTGACGTCCTGAAATTTAACAAAATAATTCCTTTCTTGACACTAAACAATTTTCCATCCATTTATATAACAACACTGTGTACCCATCCTGTTAACATTGACGTCCCTTGATTTCTTAAGCAGCAATATAAACCAAGGAAGATTAAATTAATAATGTCAAAAGAGAGAAGGATTATCATTGATCAAGTGTATTTTATTAAATTTCAAAGGTGTGACTGTAATATTCCCTGACTATCGTAAAAAATTTCAAAAATGTGTTCTCTGATGTGTACAAAATAAATATTTAGCAATCTGACATGATTTTTTAGCATTCAAGAACTCCCTTTTGAAGTTTTTATAATGTTTTGAAATCAAGTTTTC
>Ga0099822_1007878_pt1:2500-13694 | contig 13694 bp, 7 predicted proteins | sample CowpeawhiteBW_FD_76839 | JGI IMG/M metagenome (GOLD analysis project Ga0099822, IMG submission 76839) | Root nodule microbial communities of legume samples collected from California USA - Cow pea white BW | ecosystem: Host-associated > Plants > Roots > Nodule | place: USA: California... | reverse complement strand
TTTAGTTTTGTTCTATAATTCATATTAGAGTTTCAAAACCATGCTAACTTTACTGTCAACTTTCATTGCATGGGCTACAGAAGTGAAAGTTTAATTTTGATTGCAAAACAATTCTAGGGTACTAAACTGAACCTAAGTTTTATGTTGCTTACATATAAGTCTTTTCTCGTGCTAATGATTAATGATGTCCGCAAATTACACGTGTTACCTTACATCACGGGTGCATAGTTTTTACCATTCGATTGAGCTAGTCCTGCTAGAACTCTCTACTCTCCCATGTAGATGTGACATACTATTTGATGTGCAGAATTATTGAATGCGAATACAATATGTTACTCTATGCTTTAAAAGGTTTTGATTTTTATAATTTGGTTCAATGCAGCTGTTGAAGAGTTGGTAACAGGTTGCCGTGTTGGCGCAACAACGAAGGATAAGCTTATGAGGGTCATAAAGTGGGTGCAGCAGTCTCGTTCCACTATTTACAACATCAAGGGTATCGAATTTATAAAAAAAAAGCACATATGGCCTCGGGTGCAGTGAAAACCGAGGCCAAAGGTTATCGAATTTAAAAAAAAAAGCCCATATGGCCTCGGGTGGAACGAAAACTGAGGCCAAAAGGCTGGGCTCTATGGCCTCTGGTTCCATTGAACCGAGGCAGAAGGGGCCTCTATGGCTTCGGTTCTTAACCGAGACCAAAAGCTATGCTCTTTTGGCCTCGTCCCAATATGCTTCGGTTCCCGAACCGGTGCAGAATATTAAAAACAACCGCTGCCAAAGTCCCTTCCTGCACTAGTGAATGCACCAACTACCTTTCAAAGATGTATGCTAGGTATGTTTTCATATTTGGTTGAGAATAATATTGAGGTATTCATGGATGATTTTTCTTTTTTCATGGTAATTCTTTTGATACATGCTTAAAAAGCCTCAATATTGTATTAGGAAAGTGTATACAGACCAATTTGGTGCTCAATTGGGAGAAATGTCATTTCATGGTAAAAGAAGGAATTGTTTTAGGCCATAAGATATATGAACGAGGAATTGAAGTAGATCCAACCAAGGTAGAGGTAATTTCCAAGCTTCCTCCACCTATTAATGTTAAAGGAGTACAAAGCTTTCTAGGCCATGTTGGATTCTATAGGAGATTTATACAGGATTTTTCAAATATTGTTAAACCCTTGAGCAATTTGTTGGTCAAGGATATTAAATTGAAATTTGATCAAGTGTGCTTAGAAGCTTTCTGAGTTGCTTAAGCACAAGTTCACCTCAACTCCAATTATCACACAACAAGAACGAAATTTTAATTTTGAGATGATGTGTGATGCTAATGACTATGTTGTTGTAGTTGTGTTGCAACAAATATAAGAGAACAAATTTCATGTTATACATTATGCAAGCAAGGTTCTAAATGAAGCTCAAGTCAACTACGCAACCATAAAAAAAAAGATGTTAGCAATTGTCTATGGTTTGGAGAAATTCAAACCTTATGTAATTGTGCCTGAGATTGTGATCTACACAAATAATGCAATAATCAAGTATTTGATGAAGAAATCAAGCTCAAAACCAAGGTTAATTAGATGGATCTTACTTCTACAAGAGTTTGATTTGGTGATAAAAGACAAGTAAGGTAGTAAAAATCATGTGGCTAATCATCTATCTAGGTTGGAAAATGATGAGATAACTAGCATGGAGTTGGAAATTCAAGAGGAGTTCCCTGATAAGAAATTTTTCGTACTTAAGGAAAAACCAGGGTTTGGTGATATAACAAACTATAAAGTTGTTGAAGCCATTCCAAATAAATTCACGTGGCACCATAGGCAAAAGTTGATCATGGTCGCTAACTAGTTTGTCTAGGATAACCCTTACCTATTCAAGATTGGTGCAGGTGTGTTTTTAGAGCTCAAATAAAGGGCATACTTTGGCACTGCCATAATTTACCTTATAGGGGACATTTTAATGGTGACCGACCAAGTACTAAATTGTTACAATAAGAGTTTTATTGGCCTAGCTTATCCAAGGATGCTTATGAGTACTACAAGAGTTGTTACAAGTGTCAAAGGACTGGTAGCATATCTAAAAGGCAGGGATTACCTTTGTAGGGCATAATTGAGGTTAAAATCTTTGAATGTTGGGATATGGACTTTGTTTGTCCTGCCTATGTCACACTCAAATGAATATATTCTTGTTGTGTCCAAATGGGTGGTGGCAATTACTGCCCAAAAGGATGATGTAAGAACAGTCACTAAATTCCTCAAAAGAAACATTTTCTGCAAATTTGGTACACCAAGAGTTCTATTAGATGATGGAGTAAGCCATTTCTACAACAAGTAGCTTATGAATGTGCTTGAGCATTACAGTTTCAAGCACAAGGTGGCCACATCTTATCACCCACAGGAAAAATGTCCATACTGAAGTTTCAAATAGAGAACTCAGGAAGATCTTGGAGAAAATAATTCCTAGCTCAAGGAAATATCGGTCTCTAAAATTGGATGACACTTTGTGAGCTTATAGGACAACATTCATGATTTCCATAAGAAGGACTCCATTTCAATTAGTGTATGCGAAAACTTGTAATCTACCAGTGGAGTGAGCACAAGGATTTTTGGGCCTTAAAGACTCTTAACTTTGACTTGAAGGATGGTAGTGTAAAGAGGAAATTTCAAATTCACGAATTGGAGGAACTGAGAATGCAATTTTATGAATCAGCAAGCATTTACAAGAGAAAGATGAAAGCTTATCATGGCAAGAAAATTCTAAAAAGAGAGTTCAAACTTAACCAGTTGGTTATGCTCTTTAACTCCAGACTGAGGCGGTTTCTAGAAAAATTGAAGTCAAAGTGGTTTGGACCATTCATTGTCAAGCCAGTGAAACAACATGGAGCAATTGAAATTGAAGACCAAGAGACCAAACGGAGTTGGCTTGTCAATGGACAAAGGTTGAAGGAGGTCAGGGTGGTGATTTCCCAAGAAACACCACAAAGATAGTGTTGAATGACTCATAATGAATAAAGCGATAAGCTAATGACGTTAAATAAACATAAATAAATTAGCATCATTCATGCATTACATAATTTTTACATATATAATTAATTAGGATGCATTTATGAAAATAAGATGAGAAAATGTGCAAGAATGTTGGAGAAACTGAAAAAAAAATGAAAATGCTTAAAATTTTGAGTAAAAACAGAGTTTGTGGCTTAAGTCCAAAATTGGTGTTGAACCACAACTCACGAGTGTCTTAAGTGACATTTAAAATTTTAAAAGTTTAAAATAGACGTCCTATATAACCACATTCATTTAAAACCCATTTCACTCACATGTTGGACACATCTTAAATATAACAAAAACATTTTCTATATAATATACAATTATTAGCACATCTTTGTTTCTTCGTAATTACGATTAGATAATGTAATGTGTTACCGTTTAGAAATATCCCTTCAACAAATCCAAAAAAAAATTAAATATTATAAATTCAAAGTATCTTAGATAGAATTATTACTTGAAATTAGACTTCAAAAAATGATACACATATATGTTTTTCTAAACATGTAGTCAAGTGTCTTCTTAACAATACCAAACATAAACACCTATAGTCAAGTGTCTTTTATTATATTAATTATATTTCATATGGAGGGATTAAGTGTAATTGATGGTGGTTTTACTTATATCTCATTTAATGTGGTTTCCTTCTACATTAAACTTTGTTTGACTTTTATTTAACCATTCAGTTTGAATATCTTTGCTTAGTCAGTTTTGATAAGATTGGAGTAGAGCTGTGTGTTTTTAAAACTTCTATTTGAGTGATTGGAATAATTAATAGTCTCTTTCTTTGATCAGGTTGAAATTGAAAGGGACAAAAAAATGGTTGGAAAAAAAATAATAATTCGATTTTTGATAATTGAATTACAACTTATTTTTCAATCTGTTTACACTCAATTTTTGTTCAGAATTTATTTATCCTAAAATTAAATTCTGAACTAGCAGACAGTAAATCTTTAATGTCTGTGAGTGCTACTTAAAAATATGTTCTGTTACATTAAAAATATGACGGAACTTAGAATCGGTTATATATTTGGGTTGAATTGATCCTTGAACTTATTATAAACTGTTGTATTCTAGACTTAATCTTCTATGTCCATATTCCATGGATCTTGAATTCTTATTTTCCACACACACACTTGATTTAATATTGGACTACTATTCCGAGCGTGGAAATATTTTCAACTAAAATGCAATTGTAGTAAACGCAAATTGTAAACTTTTGAAATATGTTATTATGAAATAAATTCTAAAATTTAACAAAATTAAGTTGAAATAAAATTTATAAATATTGATCAAATCATACAGACCGACAGACACAAAATTTACATTAACCATGTTAATAAAGTGTACAGAATTTATTTATTTATTAATTATGTACACACATATTTAGAAGCCTAAAACCAAAATTCATGTGTGCATAGAATAATAACGTTGATTAAAAAACACACGAGAGTTTAAGAATCTTTGGGTGGGATATAGTGGCGCATAATCGTTCATACCAATTTGAAATTTTGAATGAACATAACCACATGAGACATAGAATGGGATATTTGTTTCACATGGACACACATTTAATGTATTTCATATATTTATAACGGTGTATGTGAAAGGGACTAAGATCAGGTTGAATTTTTCTTTATATATATAATCATAGTAAACCGCGTCACCGTGACCTCATCATAACCACATTCGCGAAGGAAAATTAAAGAAATGTATGAATTGTGACAATAAATTAAACAGGTGGTGAGAAATGAGGATGAAGCACAGTGGCGGAGCAGAGCAGGTGGGGTCATGGTCCTCTAAACTTTTTCAATTTTTTATTAATTTTAATTTTTTTTAACTTTTTCATTTTTTTTAAAATTATTTGTGTTTAATTTTTTTTAAATTATATATGTTTTTAAATTCTTTAAATTATATGTATCTTTTTAAATTAGGTAGTAGTATTCAACATTATTTTTTATCTCACGACTCTTTTGTATATTATTTTTTTTATGAATATAAAAGAGCAAGTAATATATTATGCTATTTTTTATAGACAGTTTTTAATGATTATCATAATTTTTCAGTAATTATGTCTCTCAATTTTTGATTATATTATGATAAATTATTTCTTAGTCTTAAATTTGTTTTTTAAATAGATATATTGATGAAAAACAAGAATAAGTTCATTTTTTAAAATTGATAAAAGAGGAGTGAAGATCAAAACATGACAATATGGTTGTTCATCGTATAACAATGAAATGAAATGCTTGTTATTAGAGATGTCAAAATGGATTTCAACCCGTGAGTCAACCCGGCTCACCACAGGCTTGAGCCAGGATGGGTTGAGAAAAATTAAGTTTTTTTTAAAAGTGGTTTGAACTCAACCCGGCTCACTTAACTTACCAACATTTTTTTACAATTTTTTTTAATAATTATTTATTATCCCTAATTATATAGGTTCACAATTTCATATTTTTAAATGCTAAAATGTTGCTCAATAATATTTGAATAGTTTGAACATTTAATTAATTTGATTGTCAAGATATATACATTGATACTTTAATCTTTAACTATAATCTTTATAGTAAATTACTCAATTAAATTGTCTTATAAACATTTTTTTCTAAATTAGCATGACAAAAATGTATAGTTTTTTTATTTATATTTTGTTGAATAGTAGGACATAAAATATGTAACATTAACCATGTTTTCTTGGACTATATGGACACTTTCTAGGAAATAATTTATCATATATTGGTGATGGGCATGATGAAGACATTGGTTCTTGATTTTACTATGATTGTCATCTCATGGATTGCTTAAAAAATTATTTAAATATATGAATATTTAAAAATAAATATATAAATAATTTTTTTATGTGAATTGGTGAGTCAACCCACTTAATCCACCAACCCGTGGTGGGTTGAGCCGGGTTACAAAGTTTCTGGTTCACCATAAAGTGAGTCGAGTTGGGTTCACTTATTTTCAACCCGACTTGTGGTGAGCCAACCTGTGTGAATCAGATTGGCTCAGTTTGACATGTCTACTTGTGATGACTTTTGAATTGATCTGTGCACTAGAAAATAAATATTTTACAAATAATATGATTATTTATATTAGAAAAAATAGCTAAAAAATTTATTTATGATTGAATTATTTGATAAGTTCAAAAATATAAAAAAATGATGGATAATCATTTAAATAGTGTAATTTCTTTTATAATAATAAAAATATTAAATATATAAATTTTAGATATACTATTTTTACTCTCCAAAAATTTTAATCAAAATCAGCCGGTGATAAAGCCGTAGCTTAAAACTTGGTTAGAAAAAAAAAAGAAATAGTTTATAGAACTTTAGTGATGAAAAAGCATTTTATTTTATGTTTATCTTATTTTAAAAATAGTATTGTCAGAAAATAGTGTTCTCTTTCCGAAAATGGTATTTAATTAGATATTTTACATAAAACACTATCATTTACAATGTTTTCTCTATATTTAATGTTTCCTTTTGAACTGAAAACTTATTTGTAAAAAGCTTCTTAACTTAGTATATTAATTTTTGGTACATGGTAGCCCTAACAAAAAATTCAACCACTGTTGACGGTCCCCTTCAACCCGTGCCTTCAGTTTATGCGTTGCATTGTTGGAATCCACGAGGCATAGTGCGTTCATTGAGAAATTGCACATGCACAGTGCCCAGATAAAATTCCTTACAAAATTAACTATCATCTTTTCACGTCTTAATTCTTATATTCATTTCATTATTTTCATTTTTTATCCTCTCACTTTTTCTTTCCTCTCAAAGTATATACTTCCCAAAGATTAAAAAGAGAATGAAAAAATAAAAGAACCAAATTTCATATCCTTTTCAATAGCATAGCATGTCCTTTACCTAACTACTAGCTTCTATAGCTAGCCAGCTGTGATGGGTGGTCCTTAGAAAAAGTAGCTTTTTTTGAGTTTTGAGCTTTGGGCATGTGACTTACATTTTAGAAAAATGGAAGTGGCCTTCTGTTTCTAAGTTTCACAGGCACTGAATTGTTATATAAGAATTGATCGGAGTGAAGTGGTGTGAAAAAATAATGTGCAAATATGGCTTCCCTATCGGTATGGCAAACATGCCAATGCCTTATATTTTACTGCATCTTCAAGTCCACACTGACGGCTGCGCCAACCAATCACAAAGCCACTTCTTCTGTTAGACAAACATCTATATCAAAATTGCATTCACCTCATCTAAAGTTAGCAACTCTCTTACAAAATTACAAAATCAATTTTCCTTCTATAATATAATATATTATCCAAGTGTTTAACAAGTTAATTAATATCTCTAATTGAATAAAATAAATGACTTTTTATTTTTATATATTAAATTACTTAATTATAATAATGAATAAAATTAATTTGTGGGTATTGAAATTGAAATATTACTTATATTTATATTTATCAAACATTACAACATAGAACCTTTTTTTTCTTAAATTATATTTTGTGAAATTTGATTTGGTAAAGTATTGTTCAAAGGCTTTTGGATAATCTAATTATGTTAGACCGTTCAATGTTGAGATGTAATTTCTTAGGTCTATTAAGACTTGAACCATATGGTGAAAGTGACTTCAATGTAGTAACAAGAAACATTGTTTATCGGTCTTCTTTTTTTGTCTAGACACATTTCATATGTGTTAGTTATAACGATATTATTGTATAAATAGGACCTTTTATATTAAATGAGGTCAAATTGAGTTGTCCTTTTTGAGAGTTTTGTTATGAGATAACATGTGACTTTTAATCTTTTAGATTGAATTTCGTTAATTTTTTTATTCTATTTCGGTCACAATTTTTTAGATTTAATAAAAATATGATTATAATATTTATATAAAAGTTAAATTTGATCTCAATTTAGAGAGGATGAAATTGGAAGTTTTTAAAAAAATTATGGATTGATATGGAATCAAAATAACAAATATATGAACCAAATTAAGATTCAGACAATGACTTGACACGTGTCACCATATTAACTTGACATGTAGCACAATACTGATGTAACACATGGCATAAATAATTTTTAAAAATTCAAAAATTCAAAAAATTCAAAAATATAAAAAAATTCAAAAAAAAATGAGGAGCTAATACGTGACACATCCTTAACGTCGTTAACACCATACTAACAAAATGAACCTAATTGTTACGTATTTTGAAAATATGGACCTAATTGAAACTAAAAAAAAAAAAATCTAGAGACCAATTTGAGATTTTGATAAAAAAAAACGTAGACTAATGGAGTATTTTAACTTAATTGTAAATGTTAGTATGATGTTTTGTTGGCCGTCTATCTTTAAGGATGCCCTTTTTTATGGCATTTTGAGTGATTTCCTTTTACAATAACCTTGCATGAACTTTTAGTAATTTAATTACAAATCTGAGTATTGAGGTATGTTGGTGTATTTGTGATGTATTTCATTTCTTGGCTTGTACTTGAGTAATACCTAGTAGATTGAACATCTTGTGTTTTAGGAGAATTTGGAGACAGTTGTTAACGCTATGAAATTGACTTTTTGCGTGATTTAATTACAAATTGACTCTTTCTAACATTGTTTTAGTCTAATTCTTTTATCCCTGGGCCTTAATAGAAAAAAAAGTTTGTCCCACGACCAAGAAGAATAGAACAAGTAACATGTTAACGAGAATAATGGTATGCAATGAGAATAACTTTAGGGGAGAGAATAAAGATATTTGTGAAAGTAAGTAGTAAATCAATTGAAAATCTTTAATTGTGATTGTTGAATATCTCCTATACTATTAAACCTCGTCAGGTTACAACTCGTATCAACCTCTCCAGGTATCACAAGTTTAATCTTCTCCAAGAAACAAAAGTATAAACCTGGTCATAACGACTTTTGCCTCTCCATATGTCCTTCTCAATCTCTCCCTAAGATAGAAAACTTACAATTACAATGAACAAAATAATCTCTCATGCAAGAGAGTACAATCACACTCATAAGGTATACTTCACTATGTGAAGAATTACAATGGTTATCACTTTATACAAAAATGAATTTGACTCTAATGCTCTCAAAATATTCTCTCTTTCTTCTTTCTCATCAATAATTGATTTGATTGTGTTTCAACACTTATATATTTTGCTCTTGTATTCTTCTTGTCTTCATCATATTGGTCTTAATACTTATAGCGAGTTGTGCCATTTTATTGTTGATGCATATTCAATTGAGCATATCTTCAAATATCTTCTTCTTTCTTCATCTGAAAGTCCTTGATATTTCATTCAAAGTATATTGCTTCCTGTGAATTATCACTTCTCTCCTTTTTCAACCATTCAACAATTTGAATTTCATTGCATTACGACTTCAATCTTCTAAAGATTCTCTTACAGTATTTGATCAATACAGTATTTTTCTTTCTCATGATTAATTAGTTGATAAATATATAACAACAAAAAATATTTCTTTTGATATTTATTAAGTCAAATATTCAATCAAATTTGATATTTTCTTTAATCAGAATACCTTCTAATAATGTGGATCCTAGTTGCACAATCTTCATAGCTTGGTAATTTGATAATCTCTTGATTGATTGAATCATCAATTTCAACATTCAGATCTCTTTGATCAACTTAGACATGGTCTCTATATCATCTTGTGATTTAAAAAATCTCTTTTGTGTTGTCTGAACTTGGTTCCTCTAATGCTTTGTTTTATATTTCTATCTATATTTTTCCTCATTGCATTTTCATTTGTTTTAGAAAAGACAAACTATACAAACTAAAGCTTAATACAGACCATTTCCTTGCATTCGATGCCCAAGGTTTCCCTATTTTACATTCGGGGAATTTTGGAAATTTTTGCTGACCTTAAATGCGACTGAAAAAGCCTTTCAACACTTGCCTTTTCAAAATTTGTTTGTTGCGATTGAGCGCCAAAGTTGGTGCTTAAGCGCCAAATAGTTATTTTCAGTTAAAACTCAATTCAACCATTCTTCTTACTTTCTCTCGACATTTCTCAACTAGCATGAACTACAACTAAATACATCCTAATACTACGTATTAAAAGACAACTATGCACAATATAAACAACTTGGGGTGCCTCCCAAAAGTGCTTGTTTAACGTCATTTGCTTGATGCATGTACCATTCAATGATCATCAAGTTCTAGGATGCAATTCACCACCATGATATTAGTATCATTTCAAAGTCACCACCTTGATATGCCTTCACCCTTTGTCCATTCACTACCCAACTTCTCTTATTTTTTGGGCCTTCTAGCTCTATGCTACATATGGTCTCACATCTTTGACAATAAAAGGTCTAGACCCTGCTTGAATTCCCTTTTTTCGATCTTCCTATAATGATACTAATTTACCTTGCTCTTGTAGATCTTGGAAGATTCATAGTCTTGCAATCTCAATTCCTCAAGCTCATGTATCTACAACTTTCTCCTTTCTTCAACAGGCTTCAAATCAAAATTGAGGGTCTTCAAATCCCACAATGCCTTGTGCTCAAGCTCCAATAACAAATCGCAAGCCTTCCTATAGACCAACTGGAAGGGAGTCAATCTTATTGATGTTTTTAAAGTTATTTTATAGTCCCAAAATGCCTCATCTAATTTGCAGAACAATCCTTCGTTGAATTGGTAATTATCTTTTCTAGAATTATCTTCAACTCTTTGTTAGACACCGCAACTTGCCCATTGGTTTGAGGTGATATGGTGTTACAACCTTATGCTTCACATTGTAATGCTCTATCACCATCTTAAGTTGTTCATTATAGAAATGAGTACCACCATCACTAATAAGTACCATTGGCAAGCCAAATCTGCAAGAAAAGATTTCTTTTCAGAAATTTCATCACTATCTTTGAATTAGCTTTTTGGACGTCTACAACTTCAATCCACTCGGATTCATAGTCCATAGCTACCAAGATGTACTCATATGTATTGGACATTGGTACATGACCAATAAAATATAATCCCTAATAGTCAAAGATCACTACAAGAAAACCCAGAAAGAGTGATCGAAAATTCAGTCACTAAGTGACTAAAATCGGTCACTGATGAAAATAGTAACTAATTTAGTGACTAGTAAAATCGGTCACTATTTTGTTCGTCACTGATTTATAGTGATTGAATCAGTAACTGAATTAGTGACTGAATATGTGA
>Ga0099822_1007875_pt1 | contig 13697 bp, 6 predicted proteins | sample CowpeawhiteBW_FD_76839 | JGI IMG/M metagenome (GOLD analysis project Ga0099822, IMG submission 76839) | Root nodule microbial communities of legume samples collected from California USA - Cow pea white BW | ecosystem: Host-associated > Plants > Roots > Nodule | place: USA: California | collected... | reverse complement strand
TTTTTAGTTTCAATTTAGTCCCAATTTTTGTAAAAATGAAGCAATATTGTCCTTCCTTAAATTGACACTAAATTTACTTTTTTATAAATTTTATGGTAATATTCTTACTAAAATTAATGTTTTATTAAATATTTCTATAGCTATTTTAAATTAACTTTAAATTCTACACAAAACATTATACTTTGATTTTGTTTTGAACTTGAAATTTAGTTCTTAAACTTATCTGTGACAAATTATTTGATTTTTAATTTTTACTAAGTTTGTATAATATGATACACTTGATGTCTTTATATATGACGACAAAATTGTTAACTTTTGAAATTAAGTTTGGGGTTTAACTTTGTTTAATAATAAAACTAAAAAAAGAACTTATTTAAAAATATTTAATAAAAATATCAATTTTATTAAGAATATTGTATACAAATATTAAATTGAGTCTCAAGGAGGACAATATTGCTTCATTTTTACAAAAATTGTGACTAAATTGAAATTAAAAACAAATATATGGACCAAATTGAGTCACTTTGACATGTGACACAATTGTGAAGTGACACGTGTAAAAAATAAAAAAAAAATATTAAACAAAAATTCAAAAAATATTAAAAAAATTCAAAAAAATCAGAAATTAACATGTGTCGTTGACTTAACACCGTCTGGTCAAAGTTAACGGTAAGGACCAAATTGAGTCATTTTTAAGAAAATGAGGACCAAATTGAGACAACGGAAATTTTGAGGACCAAAATAAAATTTTATGACAAATAGAGAGACAAAAAAAATAATTTAACAATTTCTATAATATAAATTGCAAAAAATGATGATTAAATTCGTCAACGAATTTTTTTTTTCTTAAAATTTTGTGAATAATTACGTAAATTTTGTAATGATTAAACAAAGTTAATATATAGTTTTTAGCTATTAAACTATCATATAGATATAAAAAAATACATTAATAAACTCATTATTATTTTCAGATAGAAATACCTTTTTAGTTCGAAAATAATATATATTATAAATAAATAATGAAAGGTCAGAGGAGGCCTTGAAGTCCTTAAACATGATGTAACTCTTTAGTAGCTTCTCGATCGCAACTTTTTTAGCTGATGGGTTCGGAGAAAAAACACGAAAACCGGAAAAACTATATAGTACGCTTCTGAAATTTATAATTTATTTACTCCCTATTCATTAACTTTATGGAAAATGCCCGGAAAATTAATGTTCATTGTTTCTTTATCATAAAACATTGTGCATTTTCACAGCATTATGCATGCTATAGAATAAGTTTATATTTTAAAGACGTGATGTCAGGTTAAAGCTTCAAAGCGATTATTTTAAATCAGTATATTTTTGCAACAAAAATATTATTTTTAACAAGACTAATTAATGCTATAATCGAGGTTAAAAATTAAGATAAGCAAGTGATTAAACTAATATTTGTACTGATATTTTAAATTTTAAAGCATTAGTTATTAGTTATGAGTTCAGAATTTTTACTGAATTTATTTGGTACTGTCATCTCTTCAACATTAAAGATATATTATATTAATACTTTAAAAAAAAATTTAAAAATCTTTTTGATGCATTTTAAAATTTTAAAATTAATGATCATTAAAACATGAAAACAATACAAAAAAAGTCATAAAAAAAATATAAATTCATGGATTATAGAACGTTTGATTTTATCTGTGTATCTATGCATGTTACCGTATATAAATTCGAATTTGGATTTTTTTTTTTGATTTTCTTGTATGGTTCTTGTGTCTTTAAAATATATTAATGATCACCGATTTTGAAATATATTTAAACAATTTTTAAAGGGAATCTGAAACTATTTTAAAAATGATTAAATATGTTTTTTGTTTTCAACTTTTAATGAGAATTGGAATTAATCCTTCTTCAAAATTTTGATTCAATTTAATCCCCCAATTTTAGAATTGCGTGAATTTAATCCTTTCAACTAACTTTTGTTAAGTTTATTTGATATGTCAAACATATTTTATGATATCATTTGAGTTGTTTATTCCGTTTAACACATTTTTACTTCAATTTTAACTAAAAAACTATTATGAAACATATTTGAAACGTTAAATAAATTTAATAAAATTTGATTAAAAATACTAAATTCACTGTCTTAAAGTTCGAGAATTAAATCGAATCAAAATTTTAAAAATGAATTAATTAAAATTTTCATTAAAATTTTAGGTAAAAAAAAATGTAAGACTTTAAAAAAATATACAAGAGGTACTTTTAATTGATTCACAGAAATAGAAACTTTAGTGGTAAAATTGCAGAAAACCACTTATTCATAGATATAATTGGCAAATAAAGCAGTGAATTAGCGAGTCAAGAAAGTTAACTTGTACAACAGACAGAACATGGTCTCTGAGCACAGACACTGTGGGTTAATTTTGTTAACACTGTGTCTATAAAAGGCAAACATCACTTATTATTACTCATTCACAAAACATCTACCTCCAAGGTTACTGTTTCTTTGTGTTAGTTTTGGAGTTCGATTCCGCATAATGTTTCAGAATATCGTGAAAGTCTTCGCCGGCGAAGACAAACTCCGGCACCGGGTGAAAGGAACGGTGGTGCTGATGAAGAAGAATGTGTTGGACTTCAACGATTTCAGTGCCTCCTTCCTCGATCGTCTTCACGAGTTTGTGGGTAAACGAGTTTCTCTTCAGCTCGTAAGTGCCGTCAACGTCGACCCTGGTCAGTTCACTTCCTCTCTGCTTGACTTGGATCTCTTCATTTCCCTCATCTCTAACTTCAAATTTTACTCTTTTCATCTTCAAAACATCTTGTGTAGCTTTTTCTTTTCTTTTACAAAATCATTTAATCACAAGCTTCGATGAACCACCACACACATCTCGTACTAGCTCTATACTTTTCAAGTGATGACAGAGTTTCTAACATAGTACTGTTTTTTTAACAGACTTTTCGTTTAAAACTCTGAAATTGTGAGTGGAACTTAGGTTTGATTGTGTGTTTATGTTTTACAAATATTTCTAAAAAGAATTAGATGATAAAAGATATTATAGATTTGAAAGATGACTAGGTGTGGTGGTGGGGTACATGCATGAACACGAGTGAAAGAAATTCAGAGGAAGGAAGAGAAACTTTAAATATTCTGGATATTTATTTTAAAAACTGAAAAATTCTTTTTCGATTTCAGTGACATCAAATATCTTTATAAAAAAAATATTAGGTTTGTTAACTTAATTCTTATTTTTTACATTAATTTTTTAAACGAACTAAAATATTATTTACCTAAAGAAAAGAGGGTCGCACTAGATCAGATCCATATAGGATAAGTACACGGTTTGAATAATATAATTATACATTATTACTTATTTTTTAATACCTTTTCTTCACTTTTTATTTTCTCTGAAAGTATATTAATAACCAAACAAGTATGTTTATACGAAAATAATATCTTAAAATATACTATTTTTATAATATAGTTCCTGAAAATATAATAATATAATTCTTTATCACAAAATGTTTGGCTTGCATGGGATTTGGGATTTTGCTGGACTCTGGAATAAAGAATGATTCGTAGTGCTGGTTAACTTCCGTAGTCTTCAGCCAATGGCTTTATATAACAATTTATCTTGTGCTTAATAATATCATTATAAATATTTCAATTTCAGTTCATCTTAAACCAAATAATAATTGCTTGTTTATAATTGTTTAGCTTAGAGGCGAAAAAATAAAAGAATAAAACATAGTAAAATCTTTAAGTTTGAATAAGATTATTTTCTGAAAATACTTGTTTAGAAACTTTGCATATACCTAGCCTAGCTGTCAATGACAAGGTGTAAATAAATATGCTTCTAAATTTATTTATTCGTCGGTGTACGGTGGGAAATATTATATCAATATGTGTCTATGATCTCATAGGGTTTCCAAAGTTACTCTTTTTTTTTTTTTTTTCCGGAAGCAAAAACAACGTAAAATAAGAAAAATATAAAACAGTGGATTTGTGATTAGTGACGTAGACCGAAAGAAAATTACTTTCAGAATAATGCCACCAAGTTGACAAAAAAGTAAAGAAAAAAAGAAAAAACAAGAATACTACTGCAGTGTTTCTGTTCTCTGTTATCTCTCTTTTTCATATAAACTTTACATTAATTTGTTCTATCCTATTCTACTGGTTTTGCCGAGTTTACATTCTTTTGTCACGTATAATTTAATTTGTTGGTTAACTTTGTTGTCATCTATTAAGTTCCATAGCATGAAATCTCAAGGGTCATTTGTCAAGACCTGGGCCATGGAACATGACATCCTACTTCCCACCGACTAAAACCATTGTTTGTCTTTTTATATCAAACAACCTGATAGGATATTATCTTATATTGTTTAGTCAGTTTACATCTTCTACACCATAAAAAGTAAAACTTTTCTATCATTCTCTTTTTAAGGATTAACTCTCTCCTATAGTATAAAATCATATTTAACTCCTATCATTTATCACAAATTTATTCCAAAGTTGAAATGTTATTTATGAATAATTTGTAGGGAATAGCAATGGCTTGAAGGGTAAACTTGGGAAACCTGCTTTTCTAGAAGACTGGATTACAACACTAGCACCTTTGACTGTGGGAGAAACAGCATTCAAGGTTACATTTGAGTGGGACGAGGAGATAGGAACACCAGGAGCCTTTATTATAAGGAACAATCATCACAGTGAGTTCTACCTCAAAAGTCTCACACTTGAAAATGTTCCTGGCCAAGGTGTCATTCGCTTTATCTGTAACTCTTGGGTATACCCTGCTGATAAATATGAAAAGGATCGCATTTTCTTCTCCAACAAGGTACACTTACAAACACAGCATGTCACATTTTTATTAGTAATCATTGTAGTTCATTATGGGACTTGTTGCAAGTTACATATTTTGTACCTATTGCAGGCATATCTTCCGAGTGAAACACCAGTGCCACTACTTAAGTACAGAGAGGAAGAGCTGGAGAATTTAAGAGGTAACGGGAAGGGACAGCTCCAAGAATGGGACAGGGTCTATGATTATGATGTTTACAATGATTTGGGAAATCCAGATAAGGGTCCACAACATGCTCGTCCTACTCTAGGAGGGTCTAACGAATACCCCTACCCTCGTAGGGGAAGAACTGGTAGACCACCAACAAAATCAGGTAAGGCTTTTATTTTTGTTGTTTTCTTATTCATTGAATATTTATTAACCACTGTCATATCTTAAAAGGGACTCATTTGTTGTAACTTTCAAATATTGTATATAGAGATGTCAATTTCTTTTGTTGTTTTCTTGGCAGATCCTAAATGTGAGAGTAGGCTGAATATTGCGTCAAGCTTAGACGTCTATGTTCCTAGGGATGAAAGATTCGGTCACTTGAAAATGGCAGATTTTCTTGCCTATGCACTGAAATCCATTGTTCAAGTTCTGAAACCGGAGTTGGAATCTCTATTTGACAGCACCCCTAATGAGTTTGACAGTTTTGAAGATGTATTCAAACTCTATGAAGGAGGGATTGAGGTGCCCGAGGGTATACTTACTGAAGTTAGGGATAACATCCCGGCAGAGATGCTTAAGGAAATTTTCCGATCTGATGGCGAAAGGTTCCTCAAATTTCCCGTGCCTCAAGTGATTGCAGGTGTAGTACAAATAAATGGATAATATAGCATGTTTTTTGCAAGTAAAAACAAACCAAATCATGCATTTTGCAAACCAATACTATTTAAAAGTGGTGTTCTTATGATGTGGGTTTTTGGAACAGTGGATAAATCTGCATGGCAAACAGATGAAGAATTTGCTAGGGAAATGCTGGCTGGTATAAATCCTGTCATAATTCGTGGTCTCCATGTAAGTCCAAGTGTTTTCAATTAATTGTTAATGATTGGTATAAAGAATAGGATCTTTGTCATGATTGTCAAATCTACCATTTCTAATGTATTTCAGAATCAGTATCCAATTAAGAATTGTCCCACTCACTGTCATCCTAAATAACTGCAGGAGTTCCCACCTGCAAGCAAGTTAGATCCTAAACTCTATGGTAATCAAACCAGTACAATAACCAAGGAACACATCGAAAGTAACCTGGAAGGGCTCACTGTAGATGAGGTAATTTTTCAGTCTTCACATTAAGATGTTGTTAAAACATAGTTTTTTACTCTTAGCCAATGTTGAGATGCATACTAATTATTTGCATTTGGCTGAATAGGCAATTAAAGAAAGGAGATTGTTCATTTTAGATCTCCATGACGCAGTGATACCATACATTAGAAGGATAAACTCTACTTCTACAAAGACATATGCCAGCAGGACAATTCTGTTCTTGCAAAAAAATGGAATTTTAAAGCCCCTAGCCATTGAGTTGAGTTTGCCTCATCCTGAAGGAGATCAATATGGTGCAATCAGCAAAGTTTACACTCCAGAGGAGCAAGGCGTGGAAAAATCGTTCTGGCAATTAGCCAAAGCTTATGTAGTGGTAGTGGACTCAGGCTATCATCAACTTATCAGCCACTGGTATAACTCTATCAGAGAAAAACTAAATACAATCTTAGTTTGTGTACTATTGAAATTAACTCTAGATGTCACACCTGTGTCACTGTCACAGGTTGCATACTCATGCAGTCATTGAGCCATTCATTCTAGCAACAAATAGACAGCTTAGTGTGCTTCACCCTATTCATAAACTACTGCAGCCTCACTTTCGTGACACCATGAATATAAATGCACTAGGAAGACAGATTCTCATTAATGCAGGTGGTGCTCTAGAATCAACGGTTTGCCCCTCTAGGTATTCTATGGAGTTTTCATCTGTTCTTTACAAGGACTGGGTTTTCCCTGAGCAGGCACTGCCTGAAGATCTTCTCAAGAGGTAACTAAACCATTCAAGCAAAACACCCTTTAGAATCATCAATTGTTTTTCATTTTCTGAATATTTGCTTCTTTCAGAGGAGTGGCTGTGGAGGACCCAACTTCCCAATATGGTCTTCGGTTACTGATTGAGGATTACCCTTTTGCGGTTGATGGGTTAGAGATTTGGTTTGCTATCAGAACATGGGTTCAGGACTACTGCTCCTTTTACTACAGGGAGGATGACGCAGTGAAGAAAGATAATGAACTTCAATCTTGGTGGAAGGAAATAAGAGAGGTGGGTCATGGAGACAAGAAAAATGAACCTTGGTGGCCAAAGATGCAGACATGTGAAGATCTGATTCAGACCTGCACTATTCTCATATGGGTTGCCTCAGCTCTCCATGCTGCAATCAACTTCGGACAGTATCCATTTGGGGGTTTCCCACCAAGTCGCCCAGCTATAAGCCGGCGATTCATGCCAGAAAAAGGAACTCCAGAATACGATGAACTGGTGGCAGATCCTGTGAAGGGTTATCTGAAAACAATCAGTTCACAGTTTCAGGCTGTTCTTGGCATTTCACTTGTAGAAATCTTGTCCAAACATTCTAGTGATGAGGTTTACCTTGGGCAGAGAGAGACTCCAGATTGGACATCTGATGCAGAGCCATTGCAGGCGTTTGAGAAATTTGGCCAAAAACTCGCGAGCATTGAGGAAAGGATCTTGAGAATGAACAGTGATGAGAAATTCAGAAATCGGTTTGGTCCGGTTAAGATGCCATACACTTTGCTTTATCCAACAAGTAAAGGTGGACTAACTGGCATGGGGGTTCCTAATAGTATCTCAATCTGAAGGGTCTTGTCTTTAGTTGTGATAAATAATAATGAACTTTCGGGGCTTGCTTAATTTGAATCATGATTTATGTTGTAGATTGTTTCGCCTTTTTCTTTGGCTCCGTGAACTTTTTAATTATTTGGACTTAGGCAAACTGCATTCGGGAAATAAAGAAAAAGATGAACACTCTAACGCTCATTCTCATTGACATATGAACCTTTTAACTTTCGTTTCTTTTTTTCTTTCTTATAAACAGAATGGTAGTTAGGTTTAGTATTTGTAGTATAATGTAACTAACCTCACTCGGGACTATCTTCACGATGTTCCCCCATAGATTTGTCTACACGGAATCTCCTTGCTCCTTTGAAATTTGCATATTTAAAAGTTTGATATTCAAATCTCATTATAAATAAAATAAAAGCTTAAATAGATTTTTAGTCTCAAATTTAAATATGAAATTAAAATTTGTCATTGTTTCAAATTTTGATATATCTTGATTTAAAACTTCAGAAATAATTAAATATAAAAATAATTGAATATAGTCTTTTTAACCTAATGACATTAATTTGTATAGACTCGTTAAACATGTTTGTTTTATTGAATATAAAAGTGTAAATAACTTATAAGTCGTCTTAAACATGTTTGTTTTATTGAATATAAAGGTAATGAAATGAGAGGTTATAAGTGTAACGAGTTGAATTTCAAGTAATCAGAAGGATATACAGCAAAAACTGATGCATTTTTAATAATTTTAGTTATTTATTCCTCTCATTTGATGTTTATAGCCTCACGTCATCACTTTATTACAAGTTGTGTTCACTCCACATGAATATAATAAAATGGATCATGTTGACTTATTTGAATTAAGTTAGAGATTAAATAAAAAGTTTTAAAATTATCACAATTGCATTGAAAAATTAATCAAATGTTGGAATTAAATAATTTATTTAACTTTATATACGAGAGTAAACAATTAAATGTAACTAAAATTTCATGATAAGTATAACATATTATACTTTTGAGAACATTGAGAGAGAAAAATGTTTTCAAGATTTTGAATATCAAACTCTAAAGAGATAGTAAAAAACTTTTTTTTTAAATAAAAAAAAGTATATAAACTATTTTGATGTTTTTGTAGGATTGAAATATAACTTTGACGATTCCCATAAAATACTTATGACTTTTTCTATGTTTCGAGACTGAGATGTACTTTCTCAATCATTAGTGTAATCTGACTTGTGCGTAATGTTATAATGAATTCATAATAATGACCTGATGAACAATGTTATTTATAATAATTTCATCAACTTTTTATCCGCTCACCTAAGTCAACTAGGTGGTTATCTTTCTTAGGCTGCTTAAGATTTTACCATTTCATCTCATGTTCTAATATTTGTGTCACTTAACAGGATTGAGATACGTGCTATTCCTATGTCTGAAATGTGTCTATCGATATAATGTCATTATAAATTGATGAATTGTCACAATCTATATGTGTGTTCCAAGATGATGTGTCCCCGCATGATGTCGTTTTGAACTGACAACATCATCTTAGCTGTATATGACATGTTTGATTATCTATTAAATTAAAAATTTACTCAACAGTAATCGGTAATTAAACATTTTTAAAATTTCAAGTGATAAAATAATAAGCAATAAAAACAACATTAAAGAAGGAGTTTAAATGATTTAATGTAAATGCTATAAAATATTTAATTTGATATTACTATTCCCTCTATTTCCTTAAATGTAACATATTATTTGTAAAAAAAAAGTATGCAAAATATTTACCTATATTTTACTACGCAGGAAAATACAGTTTTTAGAATTTTTTTTTTCCAGAAAATATTGGAATAAAAAATATTGTTTGAAAATTTATCAACCAAAAATAAAATATAAATTTCTTATGCAAACTGTAAATAACCATGCAAAAATTTACAATTAATTTCTTAACTATAAATTATTATATTAGTCCTAAAATTTTCAAATTGATCCTTGTTTTTTCAACAATCTTTTAGTTATTTAACAAGAATCACTTTCTTAAACTATTTTAATATTTTTTATTTTGAAAAAAGATTACATTATATATTTGCAAATAAGTTGCTATTAATAACATTAAAAAAGCAAACACAACCTGTGATCGGTTGGTATAATTTAATAATCCCTTAATCAATATTATTTTTTTAGTAATATTCTTCTATAGATATGATATTGAATAATAAGATAAAATAAAATAAATTATTGTTATTATAAATCATTGAAAATATGTACATGCACGTGAATTTATTTCTTTATAATAAATAATAAATAATAAATTTATTATTTTAATTATAAAAATAAATAAATTATTTTCCTTATTTCATTAAATAATTTACAAATACATTTTTATATATAATTATTTTAATTTAAAACAATAGTCAAATAAAAATAATTAAATTTCTAAAATATTAGTTTAAAAACAAAATTAGTAAAATATATTTTTTTAATTTAAAAATATTAGTTAGTAAATAAAATTAAAAAATATATATATAGCAGAAGAAAAATTCCCTTTATAGTATAATAAATAACAATAACATCTTTTTACTCTTTTTACTCTTTTTACACCAACCATAAATTAAAACTCAATTCAAATTTACAGAAAATGACGGGAAACATGTGCAAGATTCTCTTCCAAAATTTCAAATATAATCCTGTACGAACGAAACTATGCATCCCCATTGAGACGCACAATGTTGATCATTGATGGGAGGTAGCTACTGACGTGTAGGGTGAGTGATATGATAACACGGATCCGTATTCTCCCTCCTCGACCGTGCTGTGGACGATGCGGAGAGCAAAAAATCCCATTGGTTAATGCCCTCGTTTTATTCAAGTTTCGCGGCAATGCGTTACTCTTTATCTCTTTCCGTGTAAACCCTGGCACTCCCGTTTTTCTCTTCTTGCATCGTGCTTCAACGGGTATCGGAACCCTATGAGAGGGGTGAGTGTCACGTCACCATCTCCTCATTCCGATCTGTAATCTAGGGTTTGAATTCGGAAAGGAAAATACAATTTGGTTAATCTTTTTGTTAATTAGAAGTAATTTGTCCGCTTACATTCGCTATTGGTAGTTTTTGTTCTTGCTTGCTTCTTTGCTTTTCTTTTGTCTCTTTTTCTGAAGAAACAAGCTGGTTGGAGCCGGTCGTGTGATGATTGAATTTGTTTCTTTCTAAATTTTGAATCTGCCTTCTATTTCGATTATTTAGAAAATATTTGAGGTGGTCCATGGTGAAGGTTTTATGTTTTAACCGGTGGAGATTTCAATGTTGTGAAGCATGTTGTTAATTAGTAAATTCAATGTGATTGTGAGTTCAGTTTGGAAGATGCGGATCTTTGTTGTCAGGTAGTTGTGTGTAGCTTGCAACTATTTCAATTTGCTGTCTGTCCTGACAGTTTGAAAATGTTTCAGGTGCATTCTGAATTTGCCGCATATATGTTAGTTTGCTGTCAGTATAGACTTAACTGATGCTCGGCTCTCTTGGGTGGTGGGGGGTAAATAACTGTAATTTCCTAATTTGGTTTGGAATTTGCTGCCTTAATTAAAAAGAGTAGCAATATGATCTAAGTGTCTGTATTTTTTTGATTTTTTTTTGAAAAGTTTGAATGCCTAATTGTCAGCTGGGGAGTTGATGTTCATTGGTCCACAAAAAAGAACTTAGCTCTTGTCTATGCTTCTATATTGCCTTGAATTATTGTTGTTTCTATTGCATTATTGATTAGTTCATTAGCGGAGTTTGAACTTAACATTGTTGATTGTGGCTTTGTTTTTGGGTTCAACGACATAAGGGCTCAATGGCACCAACAAGGAAATCTAGAAGTGTTAATAAGCGGATTTCAAGTTCAAATGATCTTTCTCCTGAGAAAGATGGAGTTAGTTCAAACAAAAACAAGCAACGGGTATGTCATGATCAGATGACTTTTTCATTCTGAAACTAGATGTAGTAGGACACAAAAATTAAAATATATGAATACAATACTGCATCTTGCTTATTTTTTAGAATAGTTTTACAAACATGCTAAAGTGGCAGTTTTTGAGTTTCAGAATATTGGTGTCAGTATTTTTGCATTTAACTTGAAAAGTTGTGAACTATGTTGCACAGGTACCAATGATAAGACTTGATACACAGATATAATTATATCTTTTGAAAATTATGACATGAGATGCTGCATATATTATATGAAATACAAATTTATTTTTGATTTCATTTATCATTTTAGTCTTGAAATTTTGAATCCTTGTTAATGTGTGTCATTTGCACAGAAGAAAAAGTTGACTGATAAACTGGGATCTCAGTGGAGCAAGGAAGAATTAGAGAGATTTTATGAAGCATATAGAATGTATGGGAAAGACTGGAAGAAGGTGTGCTTTTGTTGTGGTCTTTTTTTCTCACCATCATACTTGTTTATTAGGATATTTGAGGACAATTGGGTTTGTTCTTTCCTTTTCTCCTATCATTATCATGTCAATTACAGGTAGAGTTTTTGTTACTGTTCTCTGTTCTTATTTATTTCGATTTGCAGGTGGCTAGTGTTGTACGAAATAGAACCACTGAAACGGTAGAAGCTCTTTACAATATGAATAGGGTAAATCAATATTATTGAGCCTTAATCTATAGTAGTAATTTATTTTTCTTTTGAACATTCTACCTTTTGTTTGACATTTTTCCTTTGTGTGCATGCTTTTTTTGGTGTAACTGAGTTGACTAAAAGCCTAGATGACAATATATGTTGAATCTGCCAATGGAACTTAAAACTTTTGTTCTTCCTCTTCTTTTGCTCCATCTTACTCTACCCTTATTTTCTTCATAACCATTTTTAACTGGGACATTATGTGATATCAAGCTATGGCTTTCAGTCCATGAAATTGTAATGGTTATGCTCCCATAAGGCTAGTTGACATGTTTAGGTCCTTGCTTATGTACAAGTTCTTGCTTCTAGCTATCACAAATTGATTTATTAATTTTGTGTAGATTTTGTTGTAAGTGTCATTGAAACTACAAGTTGTAATCTACAGGCATACCTCTCTCTGCCAGAGGGCACGGCTTCTGTTGTTGGCCTCATAGCAATGATGACTGATCACTACAATGTCCTGGTAAGTTAAAAGTTGATTTTTTTAGTAGATATGTTTTGCTAGAAAGAAGGTGAAAACTTAATCAAAATTCTGTTCTCATTATTTGCCATGGCATCTCTTGTTATATTATAATCTTTTCAATTTCTTTTTCCATCGCGACATTACAATTGATGTATTTCATGCTCACTTTTGGATTTGCATTTGTCTTTATATTTATTGGAACATATTAGTATTTGTGTAAGCTGTGTTCTTCTCTGTCTAGTTACATCCTTTTTTCTTGCTCCCTTCCTCATGGTATGTTATATTGGCTTTGACTATGCATTTGTGAGTTGTCATTTTCTGGACTCAAATTTGACAGGAAGAGAGTGACAGTGAAATGGAGAGCAATGATGCACTAGGATCTCGGAAATTTGTAAAACGAAAGCGGGAAAAAGTTCAGCTTAGTGTCTCTAAAGATCAGTCTCATTCAATTGCTGCCAGTGATGGTTGCCTCTCTTTATTGAAGAAGAGACGCTTAGATGGTAAAATACCCATTGTGGTACCACTTCCTCTGTTCTTTCCTCATCCAGAGAACCATTTTTGGTTTGCCTTTCTACAAATTGCTTTTATTCCACCCAGGTGACAGACGTTACTGTGGTTTTTATCCTTGCAACCGGAAAGTAGTAGACTAGTGGTTATGTAACAAATGGATACCAGCAAAGTTCTTTCATATTATACAAAAACTCCAATAAGGATTCTTATGACAGATTTAATATATGTTTTTGGACTTTATTTTTATGCTAGTAGAAGGTCACTTGCAAGATATTAAATTCATCAAATAGTTTCTTTACGTAATAGCTTAAGTTTTAAGGAGAGTTGATCTATAACGTGTTATCAAAGCCTTTTACAACCAAGTAGCCAAGTGTTCAATCCTTGC
>Ga0099822_1007874_pt1:0-12500 | contig 13697 bp, 9 predicted proteins | sample CowpeawhiteBW_FD_76839 | JGI IMG/M metagenome (GOLD analysis project Ga0099822, IMG submission 76839) | Root nodule microbial communities of legume samples collected from California USA - Cow pea white BW | ecosystem: Host-associated > Plants > Roots > Nodule | place: USA: California... | reverse complement strand
ACTAACACCACCACCACCATTACCACCCTACAACCACGAATCCAAACCACCCTAAAACATATAAAAAAGTGAATGAAAGATTTATAACATCCATGAACAAGAGATGAAAGCAAAAATGGAAACTCAAAAACGAAAATCAACACAAAAATATATACCTTTATATTGATATAGGCTCAAACTACCAAAAACTTAATCAGAAATTAGGATAAAAAATATCAAACTTTTCCAAACTTACAAAAATCAGAAATAAGGATCGAAATAGTATTTAAACCTTGATTTTATTATGCAAATCCTCCTTACAAACGATAAATGCTTTCCTTTTTCCATTTTAAAAGATTTTTCTTTATTTTTTTCTCTATCATACCTTTTTCAAAACATGGTGGTTTCTCCCAACCCACATTTCCATATATACAAACCAATAATTTGGATTCTTTGCTGATTTTTATGTGTTATTTATCTATTGTGCCTTCAAAATACACTGATGATCATTAATTTTGAAATTTTACAATATATTAAAAATATTTTTAAAATACCAAAGTAGTATATTTTTAATGCTTAGCGATAGATAATACTAAAAGCTCACTAAAAAAATTGGACTCACGAACCAATCATCGATCATTATGGTCTAATCTAAGATTGCTTAAATCCTAATTCTTATTATTTAAGTCCATTAATCTATTTTATAATACACGGATAACCACATACTTAGTTATCTATTGCATTAGCACAATTTGTTATCTAAATATAATTTTATTAAGTTAAAAGGACACTAAGATATTACAAATAAGATAAATACAAAATATTTGTTGTTAATTAATTGTATACTTTTATATGCTTAATTAAGTAATTAACTAATTCTAGTCTTAAAGTTTATAATTACACCTGGTCGACAAACAAGATTGGAAAAATACATCCAAACTAAAAGAGGACAAAAAATATATTAAAAACAAAAATACATAACTGAGAAAGATAATATCAATGTTCTGGCGTCATTAACACTTTTAATGAATTATGTGGTTTCGATAAGAGTACGGATAGACACACACCAAAAAAGTTTCGTACATCAATTTGACATTAATCGGACTCTTTTATATGTTATAATTGATAAATAAGTTTAAAGATTAATTTAATTTATAATTATATGAAAGGTTAAAGATGTCTTTTACTTTTTTATCTTTTTATAAAAATTAGAATTAGTTTCTTCTCGGAATTTTGATCTGATTTAATTTTTTGATTTTATAAATGTGTAAATTTAATCCTTTAATCAAATTTTGTTAAATTTATGTGATATTTCAAATGTGTTTTATGATAGTATTTTGACTTATTTATCCTGTTTGATATATTTATATTTCAATATTAACTAAAAAACGCATGTAAAACGTGGAATAAACTTAACAATTTTTAATTAAAAAAAATAAATTTATACATTTTTAAAGTTGGAGACTAAATTTCTCTAAAATAAAAAAAAACTAATTCAAATTTTTACTAAAAATTAAAAACCAAAAACATATTTAACTTTTATACTAATTTAACCAAAACATTCCATTAACTAAAGTGTTGTAATTTAGAAAAAAAAAACTTCAGGATACCATGTGTCTCCATCATGTCCACTCACTCTTTTAGGCTGCTGTTCTCTTCCGATGATTTATTGTTTTCAAAGATTAGCAAGCGCGGATTTTAAAATATTTTTGTGTTCATTTTGCATCATTTGAGGGAGAGAGAAAGCAAGGAAATGAGAGATGTTCAATCTTTTTAATCTTAGCATCAGTGTGGAGATTTGAAATACATAACACTCCATTACTAAAAGACCTTTTCTTCATGTGCAGTTCTCCATTTTATTTTTTTAGTTTTGTTTTTTTAATTACAACCTGTGTGAGATTGCTCAAAATATATGGTTGGTGGAATTTTTCATGAAAGAGAGTGAAGAACTTGCATTATTGTGCCTATACTATTAAAAGTCATATATATATATATATATATATATATATATATATATATAATATTAAGTAATAATAATAAATAATTATTATTATAAAAAAAATAATTTAATATAATATATATATATATTTTTTATTTTGTTATTAAAATTTATTAAATAGTATTTTTTACTAATCTAAAAAGTATTTTAAATATTTTTAGCATTAAGGGTATTTTGGTAATCTTCAAAATCTATCTATTAAAACAATTTTTTTAATTTATCACATAACTCAAATCATTCATTAACTTTCACACAATTCATCTTCAAATCCATTCACTTTATTCTCTAAATTCACTCAAAAAAACACATATATTCATCCGCTCAAATTTACACAAATTCATCTTCATACTCTCTCCCAAATTCATCTATCCAAATGAACAAAACCTTAGAGGTGCATCAGACCCAACAATTCTCAATTAACAAAAAATTTGAAACCAACTATATCAATTTATTTAACCAACTTGATCTAGTCCCCATATACAAATTTTGATAACTGATGTTGTATATTTTCACAAGGTTAGAGATAATCAGGGAATTTCACTAATAGTCATACCAATTTAACTAAAACGTTACACTAGTTTAACCAATATATTTTCCAAAAAATAAATAAATAACAGATGGAGGTGTAAAATGAGTGTGCATTACATAGATGTGTACGTTTATATTTTTCTTCTAGAATCGATTATTGGAAACTGAATTTTTGTTAGTTTACAAATCTTATTTTTTTTTATATTAAATAAAAATAAAAATAATAGAATAACATTGATTATAAATGGCATAGTCTTAGAAATTTAATTTTCACAGTATTTTATTTTTGGGCTAAATATGTTTTGGTTCCTTAAGTTTTAGTGAAATTTGAAATTAGTCATTCTTCAAAATTTTTGACCAATTTAGTCATTTATCTTTAAAAATATGTGAATTTAGCCATTTTAACCCAATTTTGTTAAATTTATCTGACATTTCAAGTACATTTCATGATAGTATTTGAATTATTTATATCGTTTGATATATTTTCGCTTCAATGTTAACTCAAATACTATCATAAAATGCGTTTAAAATGTCAAATAAACTTGAAAAACTTTGGTAAAAAAGACTAAGTTCATGCATTTCTAAAGATGAATGACTAAATTGGTATAAAGTTTCGAAAAAGGACTAATTTCAAAATTTACTGAAACTTAAATAACCCTTTATTTTCTTAATTAAAAAACTTTATTTTTCTTCTTTTATTTTTATTTTTGTTTTATTTACTCTCTCAATATTTATTTTCTACAACAGACACATCCTTAAAAACATTAATTAGCATTTAACTTGTAATAAATATATTAAAAAGTCATATATACAACCAATCATTAAATAAATGCAAAAACTGTTTTACACTCTTAACCTTTAATATGTGCATAACTGCTAGTACTTGATTAATTGATTTTATCATCCACATTTATTACTTTCTTTTCGGTTTAAACTTTTTATTAATATAATAAAAGTAACATAAATTTAATTCATTTAATGTTTGTGAAGACAATTACTCCGAGTGTATAATATCATATAATAAACCAATATAAATAAAGGCTTCATTTAATGAGTTTTTGCAATACAATGAACAAAACAAATCCTCAAAAGCATTACAAATTGATTGCTTACAGCATTTTCAATTTGACTGGCCCTCACCGATTACTTCCTTCAACCCAATAACATTAAATTAAAAAAGAATCCTATTTATTGCAATTGCAATAGCACAAGCTCAACCCCACCACTTTCATATTTCACAGAACCACGAACCCAAAACCAAACCAAAACCAAACACGCGTTTGAATCCACCAAATCCAAAATTCGGTTTCAGTGAGTTTGTTTTTTAGTTCACATTTTCCCACTTCTCTCTCCCTTTGCATGCAGATGAGTTGTCATGTGCTTGGCACGAATTCAAGGCTAGCAAAACCATCAGTTACACATATTCTGAGTTTTTTCATTCAATAATACATTTTTTTTTCCTAATTTCTGTAATTTTTGTTTTTTTCTACAGCATATAGCTGTGACTGGGTTGGAGTGATGATGTGTTAGTATGTGGGGTTATACAAGTTAAGACCTTTAATTTCCGTTCATCATTAATCTAAGGAAAAAGGTGGTGAAAATCTCATCATTATTTTCTTTATCAGGTTTTATTTCCTTTGGGATACTCAAATGCAAAGGGTGAGGTCATGCAAATTGGCATCTATAAAGTCCCTTCTTCAGAATTCACATAACTCACCACAAACTCAGAAGTTTAGTCTCTTTTGCAGGTGAATTGAGGAAAAATGGATTTTTCTATGGGAGCTGCAGGTGGTTCTGGAGATGATAAACACAATCACAATCACAAAAACAGTCACAATAAGAGCTCAAACAAAGGGAAAAAGGCTTACCATGGCCACAACTCTGATAGAACATCTAAGCTCGAAGAGTAAGACAGTTTTACTTCCGAACACGTTCTTTGTTTTATTTATTTCAAGTTTTCAATTATGAAAGACGAGTAAAAAGGGCTAATTAATTTTGTTTCGACCTAGATCTACCATTGTTGTTCTATATATCTCTTTCTATATCATAAAACTTTTACAGCAGTTTTGATCCGTTTCGATTATTTACGGTGAAAATTACTATTTTTCGTGACTTGTTCTTGCTTTTATTTTGTTTAATAATTTTAAAGGAAAAAGCTTTGTTTTTCGACCTTTTATTCAATCCACTTTTGTTTTGATTTAAGATCACGACTTGTTTTTCTTTTCTTATTTTTTTATTTTTGTTAATTTTAATTTTAATTTTTGAGTAATATTGTCTTTTCATTTATCGAGAAAACAAATTGATTTCATTTTATTTTTTTTATTTTTGATCTTGTAATAAATGAGAGTGAGTGTGACACGAGTTTAGAAATTTGAAATATAATTCATTTCCTTTGTATTTAAGAAGGTTTAGAAACCTTTTTCTTTTAATCAGGGTGATAAAATAGTTGAATAATATATTAAGCGAATTATCAGTGGAAAGAGATCGGTTCATTGACTAATATTTTAAACATTGAGATTAATTTCCTTTGTATTTGATCACGAGTTTTCTTAATTTAAATTAAATTATCATCCCTCAAGTGTTATATCTTTTCGTTGGAAAAAAAAACATATCTTTTCGCTGGAAAAGAATGTATATATTTTTCCATCTATATTTTTGAATTAGACATATTTTTTAAACATGCTATGGTGTCAACACTTACAATATTCCTATCCTTTGAGTATTTTTAATCTATTTTTAATATGCTATGTTGTAAAAAGAAATTGGATGTCCCAAAAAAGTATTTCAAAGCCCCACTTAAATACACTCCTTCTCATTTTTTGAATATGAAATGGTGTCAACAAAATTCTCTTAGCAAGCCTTGATATTTCATTTTATCCCAATTAATTACAAAAGAATTCTCTCAATTTTTTATTGATAATAAAAAATATATTACTATTTTACATGGCATATTTTCTCTCTAGATTCTTTGTTACTTGTGTGACTTTGTTTAGAGATATTCATCATTTATATTATTCTCTATTAATTGTGATATTTATTATCGTGTTAAAGAATGTTTCGCAAATGTCCACATCCAACTAAAAGCACAAGATGTCAAATAGCAGAAGAACTTGGACTCGAGCCAAAACAAGTAAAATTTTGGTTTCAAAATAAGAGAACTCAAATAAAGGTAGCCTATATTTTTTTTCATGTTTATTATTATTTTTTTAGTAGTAATAACCATTTTACATGTGTTTGATTGCAGACTCAAACTGAACGAACAAATAACAGTATATTTCGTATTGAGAATGAAAAGATACGTAAAGATAACCTCTTATTAAGAGAGGCATTCAAAAATATAATTTGTCCATCTTGTGGAGGTTCATCAAATGTTGATGAAAAGCGTAAACGTTCTCTGGAACAACTTCGTCTTGAGAATGCTTGTCTGAGAGAAGAGGTTTGTTCACTAATTTCCATTCTCGTACAAACTTACATATAACACATTTTTAATATTGTTAGTACAGTATTAATAAAAATATCAAATTTGAGATTTTAGAAATTAGGGGATATAATCCAGACAAATAAAGATTAGGGGATTAATTTGAGATTTTAGAGAAAAATGATAACAAAACATAATTAAACAAACTTTTTACCACTAATATATGATTCATGTTTATTTATGATTTTTGTTTTCAGCATGAGAGGGTGTCTAGTGCTCTTGCAAAGTACATGGGTAAACCAGGATTAGACCTAAACATGAACTCCACTCTTATGAGGGGATCTTCATCACGTGGTCCATTAATACCAAGAAGTTATCTGAAACTAAGTGCTCCATTTCAAGGTGAAGATACCATGTTCAACCCTGGGAGCAGAATAACACAAATGGAAAAAACAATGATGTCAAAAACTGCAGTGGCTGCTAAGGAAGAATTAATTAGACTTATGTGCACCAATGAACCCATATGGGTCAAATCTTCAAACCATCAAAGTTTTGTTCTTCATCTTGAAAGCTACGAAGCATTCTTTCCAAGGATTAATCACTTCAAGAATTCCCAAGCTCGTGTAGAATCCTCAAAACATTCACGACTTGTGAGAATTCAGGCAATGGAATTAGTTGAGATGTTTCTGAATTCGGTTAGTACTCACCACTTTAATGTTTTACCAGCAAATAGTTCCTTTACACAATCATATACATGATTTTTTATCCATTAATAGGAAAATTGGGCAAATCTTTTCTCAACAATTGTTAGAAAAGCACGCACAATCGAAGTACTTGCAAATGGTTCAAACCGAAGCGGAGTTTTGTTGTTGGTATACCTCGTGCAAACCTTGGTCTGTGTACTGAGTTTCTTTGTTACATTTATATAACAAGTGAATACCTTTTTTTGTTTTGCTTATGTAGATGAGCGAAGAGATGCATGTTCTTTCACCTTTAGTTCCATCTCGGGAATTGTGCTTCCTTCGTTATTGTGAACAACTTGAAGAACGTTCGTGGGTGATAGTGGATGTTTCGGTTGACAGCACCAACGGGAACAACAATCCTAAGTATTGGAGGTGCCCCTCTGGATGCATGATTCATGAAGTTTCAAATGAGTTGTGCTGGGTGAGTACATATATATCGATAAATGCATTGGAGAACTAAGTTACCGTATATATATTGCTATTATAATTTATGGTTAGATATAAGGTCATATTAAAGTTTTATATCGAGTGAACAAGTGGATATGCAAATATTATTTTATAAGTCGATCTTATAGGATCGAGTTAAGTTAAAAAGTGTAACATGATATTTGAACTATGTTAGAGTTTGTTGTTTGTTAGGTCTATTGTTTCATTCGCTGATCACTCACTAATGTAAAGTCTCATATCCGAAATGTATATAACTTGTCGTGAGGGAGATGTGATGAAAGTTTTATATATCGACTAGAAATACAGTCATAGTATATAAGTGAGTGCAAATCTCACCTTACAAGTCAGTTTTATAAAGTTGAATTAAACTTAAAGTTCACGTCCCAACCTTACAACCCATTAGTTTATATTTTTTTTTGGTCAATTTTCACTTGAGGATGTTTAACATCAATTAGGTCATCATTTTCATCATGTGGTTTTTATTAGCAAAGTATATATATACTTGAGGGTATACAAAAAGATATGTACAAAGTGTTCTATTATAGGGTCTCCATATAATTCATTGTTTAGACCTCAACAAATAAGATTCAAATATCCCTACCAATCTAGGTATCTAGGTTTTATACATTCAAATACTCATTCTAAACAGAGGATAATAAGCATTATCCTTGAGATATTATTTAAGTCTACTTTTCCAATATGACTACTTTTGCTTTCTGCATTTACACATCAATCTGTACCTAGTGTTTCTGTGGTCATTTTGTAATAGTAAACAACTTTTGTTTTCTCCATCTTCCAATTCATCCTTCTATTTAACCACACCCGCAAACAGAACAAGAAAACAGAACAAGAAAACAGAGCAAGAAACCTGGACTACATATATTAATTAATCCCCCTTACATGCTTCAAGCCAAGCAGGTACCTTCTGATCTATGTAGTCATATACGGTTGTGAATGACTATGATATAGATCTGATACAATGTAAAGGACATATGCACCAATCTGAAAAGGAGAATCTTACCTTTGTATTTTTATGCTTCAACTATGTCCATACTCTTAATTAAGCTATGCTAAATATTTCCTCTGCATTGGGTTTGGTATCATGTGTGTAATATCATATACTTCCTTCTAGATTTCTTGGATTGAACATGTAGAAGTGGATGAGAGGATTGAAACGCATCAACTATACAAAGATATCGTTAATAACAACATTGCGTACGGAGCAGAAAGATGGCTTTTGGAACTTCAAAGAATGTGTGCAAAATTTACAAGTGTTGGAGATGAAAACATGCCTGATTATGACATCAATGGAGGTTCTTATTTCTAGCTTTATTCCAAACCTATTAATATTTGTGCATACCTAATTAAGACTATATGTCATGAATTTTCAGTGATCCCTATTCTCGGAGGAAGGAAAAATATGATAAAGTTTTCTCATCAAATGGTAAAAAACTTCTATGGAGTTTTAAGCATGTCAAGTAAGCCAGAGTACCTTGAACATTTAGCTGAGGAGAATAACAATAACAATATTAGGATCGTTGTTCGTAAATACACAAACCCAAGTCAATCAAATGCCATGATTATATTCATTGCTACGACTTCTTTTCGACTACCATTGCCCTCAGAATACGTTTTTGACTTCTTTAGAGATCCAATAAAACGTGCTAAGGTTCAAAAACTCAACCCACTCTTTTCTTTTTATCAATGTATTATTCTTTGTACTGTTCCATTTATTTGTTATCTTATGTTTTTCAACAGTGGGACGTTATGTGTTATGAGAGTCCCGTGCATGAAGTTGCACGTGTCTCAGCTGGAACTAACCCTAGCAACTACATATCAATTATACAGGTACTCAAATACTATATTATATATTGAAATAATTAGAATAGAAAGTTAATTTGTAACAGCTTTGGTTGAGTTTTAAGAATGATCAAATCCTTAAATTTGTTGTTTTACTTTTTTTGGTATGAACTTGATTTTTTTATTATTATATATGAAACAGCCTCTTCATGGAACTACGAATAATATGGGCATTATTCAGGAGAGTTGTATTGATGATTTGGGATCATATGTTGTGTATTCCCCAGTGAATGTATCTGACATAAAAAGGACTATAAATGGTGAAATGTCCATTTTTCCATCTGGCATTGTGATCTCGAAGGATGTTCAATCTATTACAAATGCTTCTGCATGGAGTAGTGAAAGTGGTGGTTCCAGAACACACAGTACTTTATTGACGGTGGCTTTTCAAATACTGATGAATGGTCCAACAACTATGGTAGCAGAATCCAAGACCGTTGTTAACTCTCTCATGACCTCAACAATACAGAATATAAACTATGCTTTGATGAATGGTTCTAATTTAGAGTTGTAGTGTTTTTTACTTTTTATATGAAAGATGGTACGAATGGAAGTTTTGCTTCCAGAATTTGTTGGACTTGTTGGTTCTTGTTTATGTACCATTTTGCATAATAATAAAACAAATATTTGCTTACATATACTTTAATTTAAATTATTTAACCGTAGTTTTATTTTATACGTATTTTCTTATTAATAAAAATAAATATATTGAAGAGACAATCTAATTATCTCGATCTATCTATAAGAAATAATATACAATAAAGAAAGAAATTGCGACATGTGCAAAGAGTTCTACAACTCTTACCTTTCTTTTCTTCCCCTTAAAAAAATTCTCTGATATAAAAAAACTTTATTATGGGAGTGTAGTTAGTAATTGTTGAATGCAGAAAGTAACATCCATTGGGCCTAGTTTTATAAACTCTCTTTCCTTTTTGGTTTTAACTCCTTCCCTCTCTCATCTACAAGTTTTTCAATTCAAGTATTATTTTTTACAAAATCAAATTCTATCTCAGGGTAGTTAGTATATCAAAGAAAATTTTTCTTTAAATATTTCATATCATTTGTATATTCGTGTTTGAGTACAATATTAATTTGATCAGTTGAAAAAAAACACATTTTTTTTTGGTAATTTAACTTTTGATTGAATTTTGGTTTCAGTTACTGTTTTTTTTTAAGTCTTTAAAATTTTAATGTTTTTCAACCTTCTGTAGGTATTGTTTTAAGTGTAAGTAATTTTTAAGTAAGAAAATACTACAAGTGAGTTAGATCTACAAATTTAGTTGATAATCCTTTGCTGTACGATTTATGAATATCGAATGATTATGGTAAGTTAACTGAAATTAGGTGCATAATTTACTTTTAATTGAGTTTTAAAATTGGATTAAATAATTAAATTAGTTATATTGAATTGTGTTATTTATTGAATATTGAATTATTGATTTAATATAAATAAGGTAATTTAACTTTACATTATCATATTGAGTTGAAACAATTTGAAATAATATGTTCATAATTGTGCATTTGAAATTTGAAATTTGATGAAATATATGGAATGGCAATTTTAGTTTTTTTAGATTATATATATATATATATATATATATATATTATATAAATTATTAAATATATTTTTTTGAATTCTTTTATTATAGTTATGAATAATAAGATGGCCAAATGTGTATAAATAATTAGTAAGTAATAAATAACTTTATATGACCTAGTAAATAAATTGGTATAATAAAAATAATGATCTAATAAATAAATTTAATACCTTAAATTAAAAGAAAAATATAAATACATCCTTAGAAAATTAAAACTATAATTAAAAAACACAATATATATATACATATATATATATATATATATATATATATATATTTAATTTAAGCAAGCCAAATGATTTAATGACTTTGGTGGTAGCGGAATGGTTAAAAGTTCAAATCTGACTTTTCTAATACTTTTGTTATTTTTTAAATGTTTAATTTTATTTTGAGGCAAAATGTGCCAAGTTTTTATAAGTATGAGATGAGATTTTGGATAAATGTTTTGTTCGATTATCAAATAAAGTATTTTTTTATATACACTGTCAGTAAAACTTATAACATATATCCAATTCCATTATTAGGTAAACTTTAAGTTTGAATAAATTAAGTTACTTTTTAACTGAAAAATGTAAAATTTGATTGATTTGTATAATTTATATCTTATTTTACATGCTACTTTGAAGGTTTTATTAATATAAACAATAAATAAATTAGACAATACATATTATGCACTATTTTGTATATAGTTCTTAACATATTTTAAAAAAAATTACATCACAAAATCGACATGAATAAGTTCTAAAACTATTATAAAATTATGGATGATTTGAGGGATGATAGAGTATATTTAATAAATTTCGTTAAAACAGAATTTGTTTATTTATTAATATTTATGTAAACGGACATATTTAATATTTGTCAAAAGCACGTATATAATTTAAAAAATATAAAGTTCTATCAAGTAAAGTATATAAGAATTCATTATCATTTAATATTTAATATTTCCAACATTAAAATGTCATCTTTGATTAATTAAATTGTCTATATTTTAAAAAAAACTTTGTAATATTTTTCCATGCATACTTTCTATAACTTTTGTTTAAACATACTATAGGATCTATTTTCCCATTATTATATGAGAATATTTAGTAATTAATATTAAATTCATTTGATTTTGGTACAAAAAAAATGGTTAATAAATATGGAAGATCGATAACATTACTTTGTATGAACACTTGTGATTCAATTACAGTAGCACATTCCCAAGAAATAAATATGATCACTTTTCCTTTATTGTTATCTGCATGATAAGATCTTCTTTAGATTTTTATACATATTGAAGCACAGACCATAGATTTATATTGTTACATTCTTCCAATAATGAAACATTGAGAATGATCTTATTAGGGAAGTGATTTCTAACCTTTGATCATGGTATGAAAACTCAACCTGGGTGCAACAAACTTGGTGTAGTTTGGTTGAGGCAGAAACCTCTACTAAAATCTCACAACTTGGAATCTTCTCTAACTACTACAAATTCTTAGACAGGCTAGTTTGTGTGTAAACTTTTGATGGGAAAATCTCAAACATGTGGTGGTTTGTAGCTAAGATCACTAAAGCTGTGGAGGATTTTCATTTAGTTCATTAGCTAAACTTTAAAGAAGGATTGCTACTAAAATGTGAACAAAAGATGTGAACAATAGTGAAGAAACAGTTTTCTTGCTATTTAGTTACTAAATTTTAGATACAAAGTTATGTTTTTGCTTTGTCCTTGTTAATTTTTGTAAAATGATTTTGTGAAACGGGGACTTATTTAGGGATTACTTTATCACAAACACCTTTTTTTTTTTTTTTTAGTGTGAGATGCATAGTTGGTCAATTATTTTTTTTTTGGTATGATGTTCAATAATTTTCAAAAATATAAAAAAAATAATAAAAATACACCTTTAAAAAATCATTCCTTGAAAACCAGACTTATTGACTTC
>Ga0099822_1007866_pt1 | contig 13705 bp, 8 predicted proteins | sample CowpeawhiteBW_FD_76839 | JGI IMG/M metagenome (GOLD analysis project Ga0099822, IMG submission 76839) | Root nodule microbial communities of legume samples collected from California USA - Cow pea white BW | ecosystem: Host-associated > Plants > Roots > Nodule | place: USA: California | collected... | reverse complement strand
TTTTATAATTATATAAAATATAAAAAAAAAAAAAAAAAAATAAAAAAAAAAAAATATATAAAATATAGATAGATATATATATATATATATATATATATATATATATATATATATATATATATATATATATATATATATATATATTATCACGTATGCGCCTTTAGAAGGTTAAATGTTATAGTCAATACCAGAAAAGTTTCCATAAAATAGTAATTCCCTTTTAGTTTTACGACATTTCTCTTTCCCCAAATCGAATATTAATTTATAACGATAAATAAAAAGTTTACTTTTTTACTAATTTTATCTTTAATTATTTTATAAATAATTTACTTTAATCTATTATTATAATTTTTTTTTTATTTTAAATTACTATTTCATATATATATATATATATATTTTAATTTTACATTATTTTAAAAATTATTTATTTATTTATTATTGATGTTCTTAAAAATTAAAAAGATACGAACAGACGGCTTCGCTAGCTATATTAATATAAAATTTGCCGCAAGATTTTCAAAAATATTTTTTCCGTGTCTTCGCTCGTCCATAATTCATTTTCCCTCCAATTCTAAAATTCTCCATTCTCTCTAGTTTCCTTTTCTACCTTGCATCTGAATGAAAGAAACAAGATGGAGGTTGTTTTTGCATCGTCGTTTCTTGACGGTGGAACCGGCTTCTGGAATCTTCGCGCTACCGTTGAGATGCTCTGCTACAAATCTCGTTCGTTGCCTCGTCTCCGTTGCCCCGCTTGCTTCATCGCTGCTTCTAAGCTTCAGAACCCTCTGTGTCCTCTCCGATATTTTATGTTCAAAATAGGTTTATTTCATCTCCACTGTTCTTCGTTCTTTTCGCTAAGCCACACTTTTTATGTTGATTCCGGTTGAGTTTTCTTTATTTACGCTGGCGTTTGTTCTTCAATTTGTAGTAATGGCTAACTCCAGTATCGCAATCTACCAAGATAATTATATAATCGAAAATCATATGTTTGGGACAATGGTTGAAGTGAAGGTTCTGCTGATTGTGGCTTTTGGCTCAGAAATATCAGAATCAAGGTAAGCTCTGAAACCTTCTATATTCCATGATTGCTTTCGTTTGTCCTGTTATCGTAACTTAGTATCGTTTTCAATTGCTTGTTGCGCTTTGGGTCTCCCACACGCACCCTTGTCATTCATTGGTTATTTCGTTGCAAGTATTTTTATTGATGTTGATCTTGTAATGGTTATAGTGTTAGGATTTAAGGAGTCAAAAGAGAGTAAGGAGAATAGTGTGACTGAAGAAAGAAACTTTTATTGTCGGAATGTCACAAGTACAATGGCGCTACAAAGGATGCAGCTCTCCTTTCACCCAATTTAATCTTGTTCATACCGCCATAAACCCTCAATTGCTCTATACTCTTCCTCTCTAATTGACGTAATTGCCTCAAAAGTCCTAACCATCTTCCGTATTTTTCCCACTACCGTCTTCTATGTTTCCTTTGATACACTAAAAAAGGTTTTTGGTCACAGCTTGTGTCTGACCTTGATTCTCTTTCCTAACAATACCTGCCCTCCAAAAAAACCTTGTCGTCAAGGTTGAATTCGGGAACTTATTATTGTATATTAGTTTTATCTTCCCAAGTTGCCTCCTCCGGTGATGTATTCTGCCATTGAATCAGCAGTTGCTGCACCGTTTCTCGTCCTTGCTTTAGCATCCTATTGTATTCCTGTGGAATGGCCCTGTGATCCTACAGGCAATGCTGATTCTACAGGATGATCTCCTACTGCTAACTTGAGCTGAGAGAGATGAAAAACTGGTGAATTCAGTTCTGGCATGCACTGGAAGCTGTAACTGAAAAGCCTCTTCTCCTATATGCTTGATCACTTGATAGGGTCCATAAGACCTGGCTGCCAGATTTTTATGCAGTCTTGTAGTCATCGAACTTTTTGAATGAGGTCGACTCTTTAAATATACCCAATTTCCTACCTTTATTTTAGATGGTATCGTATCCTGTGTACATTAGCATATCTCGTCATATGATCCAAAGGTCTTCTCAAAATGATATACAAACTGTTTAAAGCTCCGCCCCAGTCGTTCATTGTTCAGAAGTGAAACATCGTAAATAAGTTTCAATTGTTCTGTTCAGTAATACAGTGCCTTGTCTTCTGAAGAGTTCCTGTCCAAGGAGACTAAGAATACACGATATCACTTACTATTGAAGTTGAAATTCCATGCAATCTGACCACCTACCTCTCTAAAACATCAGCAGAACGAGGAGAATAAGGATGCTTGAGAAAAATAGAATGGTCATTTTCTCAACTGTCCACCACTAACAGAATTGCATCATACCCGTTAGATGTAGGTATCGCACCACCAATCCATACGACATCCTCCCATATGGGACTTGAGAGTAATTATTTTATGACAATAAAAAAAAAAGACTACGTGATCATTTTTTTTGTTATAATAAAAAGTAAAAGAAAAATATTATTAAACTAATAATATATGCACTAAAACTGTAATAATTTTTTTTCAAAAATTATAATGTCGCTCTGGTATCAAAGACTGAGATCACTTAACTGGAGAAGGGGCTTGTATTGTAGTATTCTTAGCATTTTCATTAGTATTTAGTAAAATCACATTCTTCAAAATTGGTACCTACATAAACTACTGAACTATTTTTTTTTTCAATTATTTAATATTATATTCTTAATTTAGATAAATATTTGTACGTTTATGTATCATCTTCTATCTTATCTAACTTTTCTAATGTTACTTTTATTTCTATTCTAATTATATTTATTTAACGCACATGATCACAATTTTCTCCATCATCACAATAGTTATAATGTTGTAACTCTTTATCATCTGAGATATATTATCTTCTCCTTATGAATCTAATAATATTTTTTGACCATTTGTTCTTGAAATTCTTCACTCATATTTAAATTATTTAGTTTTTCTTTTGTCTTAAAAGATTTTATTTTTTCATATCCAAATCTTTCATATCTGTAACATATGATATTATTTTGTATTACCCTGTTTTTCATTAGTATTATTATTAAATCGCTTTATTGGTTATTTAGGGATTGGAGTATTCTTTTTGATTATTTTGTATTTTTAACATTTTTCCATTAGTTTTTTTATATTTGTATTCAATATAAAAGTTTCCTAACTCTGTAATTTCTCCGGCTTGACTCTATAATCCAATTTTCTACTTCTAAATTATGGAATATAGGAACTTTTGTATTTTAAATATAAAAAATATCTACCATAAGTTCTCTCTTTTGTTTAGGCATTATGATATTTATTTTACAATTTTTTTAAAGAAAATGATATATTAACAATCGTTTTTTAAGAACTTCTCTCACTACCTGATGTGACAATAATTTTTTATTTTTCATTTTTTTTTCACACTTCCACATTGGATGCTTGAATACGAGAGAGAAAGAGAGGTTGATTGAGTGACAAAAGTGAGAGAAGCAAGGAGAGAGAGGTTGAGAGTGAGAGAAAGGGAGGTTGATTCTGGAGAGGGGTGGGTGAAGGGCAAGGAGAGAGAGGAGTGGAAGTCCTGAGAGAAGTGGAGAGCAGTTTGTTCTTCCTTGTCTTCTTCGTCCATCTCCTAAGTTTCTTCTTCCATTCTCCAAATTTGTTGTTTTTCCGTTTTTGAAGTTATTTTTCGATGGGGTTCGTCATTTCATCGTTAGTGGAACAAAAAAAGTATTAGGTTTACCCACTGCAACAAATTCGTAGTTTAGGGTTTAGTTTTGTGGAAATGAGACATTTTTGTTTTTCTTTTTGGAGAATATTTGATAAAGTGTGAATTTTTTTTGTAACAATGTTGTTCAAGAGCGAAAGTTGAAGGTCAGTTGTAGAAAATAATCACTCTAAAGCGGAATCTGCAGGATTGATGTTTCCAGTTTATGTGCAAAGTAATGGGTTCGTAAATGCGAACCTGTATTTTTTCTGCATTACTTTGTTATCTCTCACCGTGGTGTGCGTAGTAGCAATTAGGTTTTGAGAATTTAACATGTCTGCATCATGGTTGAAGTGGGTTGGAATAAGGTGTATCCATTTAAAGAAATGGTTTTGTCACTCGTTGTCCCACATGTGAATTGGGACAACGAGTGACAAAACCATTTCTTTAAATTGGTACACCTTTTCCAACCCACTTCAACTATGATGCAGACATGTTAAATTATCAAAACCTAATGGCTACTACGCACACCACGGTGAGGGATAACAAAGTAATGCAGAAAAAATGCAGGTTCGCATTTACGAACCCATTGCTTTGCACATAAACTGGAAACATCAATCATGCAAATTCCACTTTAGAGTGATTATTTTCTACAACCGACCTTCCACTCTTGAACAACACTGTTACAAAAAATACACACTTTATCAAATATTCTCCAAAAAGGAAAACAAAAATGCCTCCTTTCCACAAACCTAAACCCTAAACCACAAATTTGTTGCAGTGAGTAAACCCAATACTTTTTCTGCTCCACCAACGGGTAAATGACGAATCCATCGAAAAATAACTTCGAAAACGGAAGAACAACACACTTGGGGAATGGAGGAAGAATAAACTTAGGAGATGGACGAAGAAGACACTTGGGGGAAGGAGGAAGAACAAACTTGGGGATGGAGAAAGAACAAACTGCTCTACACTCCTCTCTCTCCTTGCCCTTTACCCACTCCTCTCCAAAATCAACCTCACTCACTTTCTCTCTTGCTCTCAACCTCTCTCTCCTTGCTTCTCTCAGTTCTGTCACTTCATCAACCTCCCTTTCTCTCTCGTACTCAAGCATCCAACGTGAAAGTGTGAAAAAAAAATTAAAAAATAAAAAATCACTGCCACATCAGGTAGTGAGAGAAATTGTAAATATATCATTTTCCTTTTTTTTTTTAACCTTTTCTGCAAAGACTAAAGGTAATACTCGTTTACAATCTTAAAAATCATGGACATAAAATCACCAGTATCCCTGTTGACACTTCTTCTTAAGCCTCCAAAGGTTGGACATCTCAGATCATGTTGTAGTTCTAATGGTTTTTCATAAAATGTTTTTAAACCTTTAATAAAATTATGCATTATTGTTATTGGTAATGTTTTAATCATTATTGGTATTGTGTGGTTTTTTTATTGTTTAACACAAGTAGTTATGTACATTTTGTTTAATTTAAGTTCAGTATTTATATCCCACCAAAGGATGTCAGTAAAACCTTCAATATTTAATTTTATTGTTTGATTTTTTGAATGTTCGACTCTATTGGCTGAGACAACTATAGTCATTTGCTGTTTTTCTTGTTATTTAATGATTTATCATTCCATTAATATTTCAGTCAGAACTTTCTTGTCCATCAAGTATTGATGGATATTCTAATTCTTTAAATTGAATGTGGCGAAGGTTAGGTCAACTAGAAAAATTTCTTGAAGGCAATAGTCTTATTCTAGGGTTAGGATTTATTCTTCCTTTACTTATTTTATATAAGTTATCATCAAATTATTATTCTTCTAATTCATTTTCATCTTTATTTCCTAATTCTTTGTTAGGAATGTTTTGAGGGTGGAGTTTCCGTGTCTAGGTCTTTTAATTCCACTTCTAAGGCTAATACTAGTAATTGATGGAGTATTTGATTTGTATAGGTCTTTATTTTGGATGTCTTTAATATTAATTTCTCTATTCTCTTTTATCATTTTAAAGGAAGAAGCTGTTATTTCTTTATTTTCAATATTAAAAAACTTTGTTTTAATGATGGTATAATTCCTTCTGTTTCTCCTTAAAGGCCTTTAATATATTCTTTACCGATTTAATCATATCTGTTTGTAGTTTGTGTAAATAATTTTGTTCTAACCAAGTAAAGTATGAAATCATTTTGTTTATTACGATTTTCTAGAGTTATTAGGATTTCAATTCATTGGTTATTTTACTATGTTGTAAAGTTTTCGAGATCAAAACATTTACTCTTTTAGAATACTAAAAGAAGGAAGTTTCATTGTTTGTTTAGAGATATTAATAATGCTCGTAGGACTAGTTGAGTTTTTGATTACCTTATGACATATCCTGGAATTATAGTTATAGGTATATAGATTTGGGTTTCATTCCTCATTAATCATTTTATATCTAACACAATGTTATATCAAGTATTATTGAACCTTTTTAAGGATATGGAATAATTAGGGTGATTATTTTTATATAATGGCCCATCATGAAAATTGGTTTCAAATATTGCTAATATTTGATCTTGTAATCCTGTCAACCTATTGTCTCTTAATATGGCAAAGAGTTTAAACAACCTTTGTGAAAGTATTTATATTGTTTAATATGTTATTAGATTAATTGTGTAGAAGTTAATGGAATTGTTTCATGATATTGTTTTATGTGTTCTCTACTCTTATAACTACATATTCTTATTTGAACATATCACTTATTCTAGTCCATACAAGGTATTGGTGGATTATGTAAGATTCTTCTATTTCTTCTATTTTTTTTTTCTCTTTTCTTTTGTTAAATAGCATTTTAATTAGTCTTAACAATGCAGAAGCTAACTTTTAGAGATGGCCGAGACCACCAAACTTAAAAATGATTGAGAAGTTAACACTCTTATTGGCTGACTGATGGAGAGAGCAGCTTTGACTTCTAAATATCGGTAAAAGACTTTTACTTAGTAAAAAGTTGACAACAGAATAAAAGTCTCTAAATAACCTAATTTTCACCTACACTCCCCACAAATTAAAACATCTCTGAGTGATAATGACACCTGAGTATATAAATTAGAGTATTGTGGTAAGTGTAAAATAAAAATACAAAAAGACAATGTTTTCTTCCTTATTTGACTAATACCTATATGTTATAACAAATTTTATAGTTACGAAAATATAATAGAAGAGATAATTCTTGAAAATCCCATCCTTATACAAAATTCTTTTAAAATTTTTGAAATAGAAATAAGATGCAAAATAATTTATTTGAATTTATAAAAAGAGCAAAACTTTACCCTAAATATTCTCCTAGATATTCGGAGATATACTTTCAAGTGGATTTATCGAATTTGTTATAACTGAATAATAACAATTCTATTAGAGTCAAAAACTTAGAAATATATATTCGTGTCATAATAGTACTAATACTTTCATCTTATTATCCAATTTAATATTTATATTCAATCATTTTTCTATTTCTTACTGATTTGTATTGAAGAATTTGTAGGTGGATTTCATCACCAGTAACTCTGTGGATCTTTATCAATTCAATTATCTTCAGAGGTAAATATTATCAATCTCTGGAGCAAACTCTACTTTCTAGGAATATCTAAAAAAAATAGAAGAATGATTAAAGAAGTCATTTTTTTCTTCAAAAATTATTATTTTTAAATAATTAAGATATCGTATGCGTAATAAATAAGAATTAATTAATAAATAATATAAAACATTAATACTGCTTTGTTTTTTTGTCTCCCGTTTTTTCTTTAAAATTCTCCTGAAGTCGTGCATCACTTCCATAAAAAAAATTACGTCAGTTACAATATTGGTTAATTCTTCAGGCGAAAGTTTTATCAATTAAAAGTATTATTAACTTTTAACTTTTTTAAAATTTTGTGACTTAATCCACTAATCAATTCCATTGAAGATCGAAAATTTTCTAACTTAACTCAAATTTTCTATATGAGAAGATATATTATAGTATTTTATTTTTGTGATTCCTACGTGATATGTTATCACTTTTCTACTCTTTATGTAAACTCCATTCTTTTAAGATGCACAATTATAATTTTTTTTATCCTAATTGAACCGTTTAGTGTGCTATATATGTGTCTAATATGATGGTAAAGTAAATGATTTAATCAACATAACCAATTTCAAGTTGCACGTATTCTTATTCCATATATTTGAATTTTATTTTAGTTTGAAGAAGATATTAGTAACAAAATCAGGTAAGAAAAGTTAAGATTTAACAAACTTTAACAAACGTGATTATTTGGTTTTATCATCTCTAAACTATTCTGTTGCAATAATATCATATATAATGTGTAATTAAATAAGTATTTTTTTTACTCTTTTCAAATATTGTCATATGTTACTATATACTGTATATACTGTATACTATAATATACTATAATACTAATTAAAAAAAATAATCTCTTCTCAAAGTATCAATTAAGAAAAAAAAAATGACTGCTACGTAACGGTAGCGTGTAGCGACACCTCATCGTCATCATCATCTCTTCTTCATCAGAAAGCATATAAGAGCGCTGGACATAGAAAAGAGAGACCCCTCCATTTGAGGAACCTTAAAATTATTGATTCTTCCAGTCACTCCCATAAACCATACAAAACTTCGAGTCTCTCTCTGATTTTCACCTCTACGCCATTCCATCACATACCAACATCTTCTTTGTTTCGTCAAAAAACGTGATAACCCTCTGTACAATTCTCCACCGATGGTGAACACTCAATTTGAGGAATTGTTGTTGACCCCTCTCATAAGTAATGACCTTTTTCACGTGTCTCTGCTTCGATCTATATCGATCATAATGAATTCCATTCACCCAAAACTTGTTTACCATGTTTTATATTCCGTTTCCCTTGATTCTTTATTCTTTTTAATTTTTTGGTTTCCTCTTTTCATGTTTGCGTATCCAACAAGTGTACTTGTTCATTGGGTTACTTGTGCTTCCCTGATCTGGGAAAGTAAAAAAGAAAGGAATTTTGGTTTCTGCATGGAGAAGGTTATTTTAAAATTTGATTCGTTTTGGTTGGGATGATCAACCTTTTATTACTAGCGATTTTTTCAACTTCGATCAGGAAATTCTTCTTTTTTTTTGTATGATTGTAGAATATCCCATCATCTGGGAATAGTATACTTATCAAAGTTTTCTTCTTTGGGTTCCTTCTCCTTAATTTCACCCTCAATTTCAACCGCTCCTGATTTTTTAGTATGGTGTCTATGAAAAGTAAAATCTATTTGTCTTTCTGATCATCTTCAGTTTCATGACTAAATGCTTTCTTTCTTGTGTCTTTGATTTATAGGGCGATTGTAAATGAAGACAAATAATTATGTAATTCAGCTGTATTTAAAAAAAACTGTCACTTTTATAAGCATGTTTTTTCTTTGTAGGTTTGAGGCCTGAGATTTGCTAGTCAAATACATTCTTGAGGTACATGCTTGTTGCAAATTAGAACAATGTGTAGAGTTTCAAATGTTATAAACTGAGAAACTGGAATTAATTAACATTAACATAGTAATACATTTACGCATATTTTCATAATTCCCAGAACTGTTAGATCCTCTCTTCTGCTGTGTTTGGGCACTGTATAGAGTTAGCAGTGCCCATGGATGCCACTACCAGTGGAACCCCAACTATCCAATACCATAACATCCCAGATCAGCCAATTACCACCATTGTTGCCACACAATTGCCTACGCTTCAACGGGAGCAACGACATTGCTTTGGGGATTCCAGTCCAGGAGAGTTTCCCTTGTCTGCTAATCCTTCCATTGTTCTTCATCTCCTTACATCATACGACTTGTACGCTCAAGACCTTGCTAAACTTGAGGCAAGTGATGTCTATTTTGCGGGTTTTTTAGTTGTTAATTGAAAGTACTAATTCCAGCATTGCCTGTTTCATATCTGATGTGGTGTAGGCAACATGCTCCTTCTTCAAGCAGCCAGCAAAGTTTGAGCCCGATTTCGATTTGTCCTTGTCAGAGCTTGCTGCATTAGACATGTGCCAGAAAAGAGCCATTTTTAAGCCAATGACGACTGAACAACAGCAATATTTGAAGCAAAGATGTGGTGGTTCTTGGAAATTGGTTCTGAGGTTTTTGATGGCTGGAGAAGCATGTTGCCGAAGGGAGAAATCACAGGCAATAGCAGGTCCTGGTCATAGCATCTCTGTGACATCAAAAGGGCTTGTGTATTCATTTGGGTCCAATAATTTCGGCCAGCTTGGGCATGGCACCACTAGAGAGGAATGGAAACCTCGACCAATTAGGTTGGAGCATTAGTTAGGACATTCCACAGTTCTTATATCTTATTCTGCAAACATATAAAGTAAACTTGTTGAATTAAAGTTAACTGAACTCTTTGTGGTGCAGAGCTTTGCATGGCATCCGAATTATACAAGCTACTACTGCGACTAGGAGGACAATGCTGATCAGTGATTCAGGGCAGGTTTATGCCTTTGGGAAAGAATCTTTTGGTGAGGCTGAAATTGGAATTCATGGATCTAAAATGGTTACAACTCCACAGTTAGTTGATTCTTTGAAAAACATATTTGTTGTGCAAGCTGCAATTGGAAACTTTTTCACTGCTGTGTTGTCAAGAGAAGGGAGGGTTTATACTTTTTCATGGGGTAATGATGGCAAACTCTGTCACAATACTGATCCAAATGATGTTGAACCCCGTCCTTTATTAGGAGCTCTGGAACACATACCAGTAGTGCAAATAGCTGCTGGATTCTGCTACCTGCTTTGTTTGGCTTGTCAACCCAGTGGAATGTGAGCACCGGATTTATCTCATTTCCTTAACTGTTCCATCTTTTTCAACAACAATCGAGATAGAAGTTCTATCTTATGATGCTAATTAAGCACTCTTCTACGCTTAATTTTTTTTACGCATATTGATGCGGTTAGAGTGTGAAGAGATTTTTTTTGTATGTTATGATTTATTCCTTTGCCTACATATTTTAGCATCAGAAGTCCACATCTTCCAAGATTATGAAAGTTTTAACCATTGCTGATTTTTTTATTTTTAACTTACGTAGACTGGTTTTTGCATTTCATATCATTTTATTTAATAACTATCTTTATGTTTATTGATTATGTGATCCTTATCTGAAATCTTAATAGGTCAGTGTACTCGGTTGGGTGTGGTTTGGGTGGGAAGCTTGGACATGGCTCAAAAACTGATGAGAAGTTTCCTCGTCTGATCGAACAGTTTCAGCTGTTAAACCTTAAGCCGATGGTGGTTGCAGCTGGTGCGTGGCATGCAGCTGTGGTGGGGCAGGATGGCCGTATTTGCACATGGGGGTGGGGTCGTTATGGCTGCCTGGGTCATGGTAATGAAGAATGTGAATCTGTACCTAAGGTGGTGGAAGGGTTGAGAGATGTCAAAGCAGTTCATGTTGCTACAGGAGATTACACCACCTTTGTAGTGGCTGATAATGGTGATGTGTATTCATTTGGTTGTGGAGAATCTGCTAATCTTGGCCATATCCCCGAGAATCATGAGGAGGTCTGCTTTCTTATGCCTTTCACTCTATTTGATTTGTTTGCCTTTATTGAAAGGAAGTCACTTTCGTTTGATTTTTGTGCAATCATATGATGAACTGGCTTGCGGTTTCTGTTTTGAAAGAATTAGAATTTTCAGTTTCAGAATGTAGCTTCTAATTTATGCTAAATCTGAATGACAATACTGAATTCAAAGTGCAAAGTGAACTCTGAATTCTGTATTGGTGACTAGAGTGCATTGTATTAAATTTAACCTTATGTTTGTTGTTGTGCAGGGAGACATGCACGCAAATGTGTTAAGTCCAAAGCTTGTGACTTCAATGAAAGAGATGAATGAAAAAGTGGTGCAGATTAGTCTGACGAATTCCGTATATTGGAATGCTCATACCTTAGCCATAACTGAATCAGGGAAGTTGTATGGCTTTGGGGCTGGGGACAAAGGACAACTAGGCGTTGAGCTTGGTGCCAACCAGACTGAAAGAGGAAAGCCAGAGCAGCTTGATATTGATCTTCGTTAACTATGTGTGCTGGTGTACACCCAATTCTTTATACCATCTCATCCTCTAATTTATGCTTACCATGCACAGTATTTAGTGTTTCAATCTCTTCTTCATTATGTAAATGCATCCACAAGTTCCAAGCTAGGCATCAGATGATAGGGGCCTCTTAATCTTAGGCTTCAACTAGATTATGATACTTGAAAATGGTGAAGGTTTACATACTCTTCATTTTTCTTGACTTTTATCATTTGTTTAGATCAAGTTGGTTAAGTTTATTAATTTGCGATTCACTTGACATCACTGACTTCTTATTTTAATGTTTATAGGTAAGAGGGGTACTTCTTCTTTTGGTAAGAGCCAACTTGTTTTATATTTTTTTATTATATATTCAAAACTATAATTTTTTATGGATGACTTCAATTTTACATAAAAATGGCAGTGAAGAGGGGGAATGGGAATAGTGGTTCTGAGTGAGGATTAACTCTTAGATCTGGAGAGTTTTGGGATATATTTGGCTGTCTTTAGAAATAAATTACGATAAAGTTTTAGTTAAAAATTTATTCATGCAAGACTTTAATTGTTTTTATAAACTCAGTTGTAGATACGGAGACCAGGGATGGATGTGAATTTGACTATTTTATATTCGTTTTCATTTTCATTCTTATTTTCATAATTATGGGGATAAAATTTGTCTCATACACATTCTTAAAAACTGAGTTTGTTTTATATACATTCTTAGAAAATGGGTATATTCTTATTACATTTTTAAATATTAACTAGATAATTTTTTTACAAAATTTAAAAATCACGAAAAAGGTATTCTAAAGTTTTTAATGTTAAGAGAATATGCTTTTTTTAATTTTAAATATTAAAAATTATAATTAAATAAAACCATTAAATAATTATAAAAATATGTGTCTTAGAAGAATAAAAACAAAAATTAGAAAAATCAAAACAAAAGTAAATGTAAATATAATTCTTTTATATTATTTAATAAATTATAGATGTTTTTGTTAAATATGTATATATGTATGTATATATAATTTTTCTCTTATCTTATCTAATATAAAATATCAAAACTATTATTCATGTATGTTTTTAATATAGAATTTGATTAAAAATCGAAACAAATTTGTATAACAACCAGGTCAACACTAATTACAAATTTAAAGACATCTTTAATATTTGGAAAAGCCACGTTGGAGAGAGTGGTCCAATTGGAATTGTGATTTCTAATATTCTTCTCTTATCCAAACAGTGACTTGGATGAGATTTCCACCTCATATTCCCCTTTCTGGTCACTTACCGTGATTTTTTTTTTTCTCATTCCTAAGCCTTCTTTTTTGTTGATGTAAAAGGAATTGTAGGAGTGAAAAAAAAAATGAAGTTGCTTGTTTGAAGTGATAAGGTGCAAAAAAAAAAATAGAAAAAGAGGGAAATTTAAATGATTATATCTTTCATCGGAAGAAAAATAAAAGTTTGTGATGAAGTATTATTATTTATTATTGTTATACTTTTGTCTTTATTTTGTGTATTTTTCACTAAATAAAATAAAATAAAAACATAATGAAACATCCAAAAAATACTATATTTACCTGTAATTAATATATATATATATATATATATATATATATATATATATATATATTCTTTTTATATTCTTAGTAAATTAATTCCCTCTTCCTAAATATTTAGATACATTACTAAAATTTAAATTAAAACATATAATGTAAATATCCTTCTTCTACTAAAGTTGATTCATGTTAAGCTTTTTTACATGTTACTACATTTGTTTTTGTGTTATAACATGATCATCTTAGTTAACTCAAACCACAAATCATATAACAAAGGGTAAATTAATGTTTCAAAATTTCACATTCATGGGTAGCATAAAAAAATTATATATATATATATATATATATATATATATATATATATATATATATATATATATATATATATACACACAATATATATCATATATATATATAT
>Ga0099822_1007865_pt1 | contig 13705 bp, 15 predicted proteins | sample CowpeawhiteBW_FD_76839 | JGI IMG/M metagenome (GOLD analysis project Ga0099822, IMG submission 76839) | Root nodule microbial communities of legume samples collected from California USA - Cow pea white BW | ecosystem: Host-associated > Plants > Roots > Nodule | place: USA: California | collected... | reverse complement strand
TTTATTAGCCGAGAGGCAATTTTAGCGATCATTTTGTTTGTATTTTTGTTTTTTCTCTTTGAAAACGCCGGGTCCCTCTTCTCTATTTTTTTTTTTTTTTCATTTTTTACTCTCTGAAATCTCTTAAACACCAACCATGGCTGGCAAAAGAAACTCAAATCAAGAATCCTCTAGAAGAAAAAGCTTCAAGAGCAGCCACAACATCCAACCCCATGCTTTCTCAGAAGCCACTTCTTTAAGTACCCAAACTGTGACCAAGGAGGTGATGGGCCCAAAGGTCCTTGACACCCGATGCTTTGTTAATAATGGATTTTATTTCATTACAATTTTAAAGAATGTAGAGTTGACTACCTTCTTGGAAATCAAGAAACTAGTGTATCTAGATCTTGTTCAAGAATTCTTCTGTAACTTCAGCCTTCGAGGAGTTGTGACATCAGAAGTGGCGGGGATTGAGATTAAAATCGAGCAAACTCTCTGGAAAGAGCTGACAACTCTACCTTGTGATGGTCTCAAATTTAGTGGTGACCGACCTAGCAAAGAGTGGGTTATTTTGACAATATTCGACAAGCTCAAAGCCAAGGTATCTCTGTTGTGAGATAATAGTCCCCTAAAAGGAACCACAATAAACTATTTACACACAGAAAATCGCCTTCTCCATTATGCTTTGGTAATGGGTTTACTTCCTCACTCTAGTAATCATGAATATGTTACGGGTAAAGATGTTTTAGCAATATGGACAATATACTTAATGGTATAACCATTAATTCGGGTGATTATGTGATGAATCATATGCTTAAGTCATCCAAAAGTAAAAGTGGTGGTATGCCTTATGCTATGTTTCTCACTAAAAATTTTGAGCACTTTAATGTTCTGTTTGATCAACAAGATAAGGAAGATGTATAAACATATAAAATTTTTAGGCAAGGAATATTATCTCATATGGGCATTAAGACTAATGGAGAAGTGAACTACGATGTTCCATAACCTACTGGTCTCCTTCTTCATGAAGATTAAGAACACGAATCAAAATCCTTGGGTTAGATGCTTAAGTAGTTATTTCAATCTTTTTTATTAATTTCTGTTTACCTAGGTTTTGTAAATTTTGAATTCGCATTCAAAGCCTTTATGTTTGTTAATTTTTGTTCCTGCAGAGAACAAATAAGATGAGTTAGACACAAGTATTACCTTATCCATGGTCTGCCATCTCCTCAGTAGGTCTCTTCCCGGTTGACATATGTCGCTCATGTCTGCTTGGACCCAGGAGGGGTTACTAGCAGAAGGGACTCCGAAGCTCAAGCTCAAGTCAGCGAGATCTCTCAGAAAGTCAAATCTGGTGATTAGGGAAGTAATGAATGCGTACCTTTAATTTGTGGGGTCCATGTATATTTATAGATTATTAATTATGCTTGACCATTCCATGGGCTGGGCCCTGGTTTGGACCATAGGTGGGCCTGGGCCTTAGCCCAGGCCCTTAGTCTGATTATTATGGGCTTACTGAATTTTAGGAGTGCTTTGATTTCGTCAAGTTTCTTAGAGTGGTCGGTGTAGACCGACTACCCTTTTAGCGGCTTATGCCGCTATTGTTCGCATGTCATCTTAGGCTGGCTATTCTTTTAGCGGCTTAGGCAGATTGCTCTTTTAGCGGTTTAGGACGGTTAGGCTTAGGTCGGCTACTTGATTTGTTTTGCGTATAGATATGGTGATCGTTTATTATTATTATTTGGTTGGATCGGCTAGGTGTGGTACACCAATCCCCCAGCCTTTGTCGATATAAGTATGGCGGTGAAGGATGATATGTGCTGATGTGCTAGCGAGGCCGACTAGGTGTGGTACACCAATCCCCCACCCTTTAAGTGTGATGAACAGTGTTAAGGCTAAAAGCGTGAAGGGATTTGTGGCAGGTGAAGGGGTTTGTGGCAGGTGAATGGGTGTCAGAAGTTTAATCTAAAGAGGTTTTGCGCCGTCATTTTGATGCTTCATGACTTTTAGTGTACCTTGTGACGATTGGAATGCGTTGTGACTTTTGGCGGGAAGGAGTTGTGACGTTTGAGATTCGTGTCTATAAATGAAGATGTTGTTGGTAGAGTTGTGGCGCCCATATTGTTTCATTTGCAAAAAATCCGGGATCAGTTACTTCGTGTGCGTTAGAGTTGTCCGATATCTTCCTTACCTCCTCCGTCATCCTAAAAAGAATCAGGTATGTCTAGAGTAGTGATAGGGTTTCCATGTCGAGTTCGAGTAGTGAGTCTGGAGGTAGCGGGAGTAGTCGAGCCGATAGTAGTGATAGGGATGAAATAGGGAACGTAGGGAGGATCCCCATGGAGAGGGTAGTTGAGGTTAGAGAAGATCCACCTGAGGAGTTGGCGGAAAGCAGTTGGCCGGCAAAGGCCAGGTATGAATGGGTAGCGACAGACGTGCGAACACAGCAGTCGCTGTTTCGGTGGTCGCGGTTACTGAAATTGTGGTTGAACTATACGCCAATTTTTGAGAAAGGTGCTCGGAGGGACATAATGGTGCTGGAGAGGGTAACCGCTGTGGAATGTGTCTGCCATGGTTGAGAAGGAGCTGCCGAAGAGTTTTTTTATATGTACATGTGTCATTTCTCACAACTACACATTCGGCTGCCATTTGATGAGTTCACCATGAGAGTGTTGCGGCTGTTGAATGTTGTTCCTACTCAGCTGCATCCGAATAGCTGGGCATACTTGCAAACGTTTTGGTTGTTGTGCATGGCATTATATTTGCAGCCGTCTCCGCGAGCATTCTTGTACTTTTTTGTTACGAGGCCGAAAAGTCCAACGACGTGGTTGTCGCTCATAAGTCGACCTAGTTTCAACAAATTAGATGCTTTCACCCAGTCCTTGAAACACTTCAAAGATGGGTTCTTCAAGGTGGTGGTAAAGCAAGCTGGTCGGTCACATTTTTATACAGCTGATGGTAATACTAAGTTTCCGTTTTTCTGGACCAGCAACCCTTGGAGGTATAAGGTGATTTCGAGGGAGGATTTGTCGGTAGCCGAGAAGGAGGTGGTGGATACCTTGATGCGGTTTAGCGACAAGATGCCCACTAAGGGCTTAGTTAGGGTGTATAATTCGGTTCACCCGATTATAGATATTGAAGGTATCTTTCTGTAATTTTGAGCATTATTTTATGTTCGAGCATTCTGATGGTTTGTGTGTTGTGTGTTTCAGGACATAAGGCACAAATGGGCAAGAAGAACTTGACACTTTTCCAAGCCTTGCGAAAGGAGAAAGCGACAAAGGCTAGAGCCATTGGGAGCATTGAGGTTCCTAACCTGCACGAATCGTTGGTAGACGTGCATGTGCACAGTGGAACTAAGAGAAAGGCAAAGTTGCTGGTTAGACCTGGCAAATGAAAAGACGTGAAGAAGGCACGCTTGTGGATGAGGTTGAATATCAACGATTTTCAGAAGGGTGTGCGGCAAGCGACCTTTTTCTATGAGAATATTGTTGTTAATGACGCAATGTTTGATGTCAATAAGGACGTGATTAATGGCATACTTGTGGATGAGGCTGAATCTAGTCTCGAGGGGGATGGGGGTGGAGAATGCCGACATGGGTGGTGATGGATTGGTGGCAAAGGGTGCCCAGCAGGAGATGGCTTATAATCGTTATTTTAATATTTCCAATTTGCTTAATGATTCTAAGTCTGTAATAATTCGTACACTACTTACTTTTGTGCTAATATGAATGCTTTGTGTATGTTACATCTTGTTTGTTTGGTGTCGATTACCTATGTGTTAATGATTTTGTATACTTGTGAATGGGTGTTTGATGTATGTAATGTTTGCGAACGCTTTTATTTATTGAGGGTGTTCGACCTACTCCGCTTACTCGTGGTAAGGGTGGGGAACTTAAACTAATTAATATCAAGTTAAGGGTGTTCGACCTAGGCCGCTTACTTGTGGTAAGGGTGGGGAACGAAAAATGAATTAACATCAAGTTAAGGGTGTTCGACCCAGACCGCTTACTTGTGGTAAGGGTGGGGAACTAAAAACGAATTAACATCAAGTTAAGGGTGTTCGACCCAAGCCGCTTACTCGTGGTAAGGGTGGGGAACTTAAACGAATTAACATCAAGTTAAGGGTGTTCGACCCAGGCCGCTTACTTGTGGTAAGGGTGGGGAACTAAAAACGAATTAACATCAAGTTAAGGGTGTTCGACTCAGGCTGCTTACTTGTGGTAAGGGTGGGGAACTTAAAAGTGTGTGAGAAGCGAAGTGAGGAATAGTCGTGAAGTTGGGAACCCTTTTTTTATTCATGAAATCTGGGGTGCCTCGTTAAAACCTCCCCGGCCAAAACCCTCCTTAGGAAAAAAAAACCAGGTGAGGAAAAAGAGTACACCCAAGGTTACAAGTGTTTGGTACAAAGCATGTCTTTAACTAAAGTAATTCATACATGCATTTCTTGTTAGTTTATTGATTATATTAGTTTAGTAGTTAAATTTTCCCTACCATAGTTCATGTACAAGCATTCACATCTTAAAATTGTTTTGTCCACTGATTGATACCCAAGGTTAGAGATGTCAAAATATGTTTCAACCCGTGAGCCAATCCGGCTCGAGCCAAGTTGGGTTGAGAAAAATTCAATTTTTTCAAAAGTGGGTTGAACTCAACCCGGCTCACTTAACCCACGGGTTAAACGGGTTCGAGCTGGGTTGACCCACTTAACCCATTAACATTTTTTTTACAATTTTTTAAAAGAATTTTAATTTTTTTTAATAATTATTTACTACTCCTATTATATATATTCACAATTTCATATTTTTAAATGATAGAATGATGCTCAATAATATTTGAATAGTTTGAATGTTTAATTAATTTGATTGTCAAGTTATATATGTTGATACTTTAATCTTTAACTATAATCTTTTTAATAAATTACTCAACAACCGTCTTATAAACAATTTTTTTCTAAATTAGCATATAAAAAATGTATAGTTTTTTTATTTATATTTTGTTGAATAGCATGACAGAAAATGTGTAATATTAGCCATGTTTTCTTAGACTATATGAATACTTTCTTGGAAACAATTCATCATATATTGGTGGTGAGCATGATCAAGACATTGGTTCTTGATTTTACTATGATTGTCATCTCATGGGTTACTTAAAAATTTATTTAAATATTTGAATAATAAAAAATAAATAAATAAATAATTGTTTTATGTGGGTTGGTGAGCCAACCCACTTAACTCACCAACCCGTGGTAGGATGAGCCAGGTTACAAAATTTCTAGTTCACCATAAAGTGAGTCGAGTTGGGTTCACTCATTTTTAACCCAGCTCGTGATGAGCCAACCCGTGTGAGTCAGGTTGGCTCACTTTGACATGTCTACCCAAGGTTGCCTCTATGTTTCATTTTAAGGGAAAATTTGCTTTGACTAGAGTCTTAGGCGACTAAAAGGCTTTTTATCACATAGTAGGGCTCCAAGAAAAATAACGATGTCTAGTGCAGATAAACATGAAAGTAGGGTTTTAAAGAGTAAAAAGTAGCAAATTGAAACACAATTTTGGAAAACCTTGAAAGGGAAGATAGTGTTATAGACGACAACATACATATTGGTAACCTTTTAGTCGAATTAGGAAAAAAAAAATCCAAGTTTCTCCCCTTAATGTAATTAGGGAAATGACTCGAGATCAATCCAAGGAGATGACTGCATTTAAGTTCTAGTTTGATTTTTATCCTTGCTAAAAATAATCAATGGGGGGATAGAAAATGTTAAATGAATGAAATTATCTAAAACAAACTAAATGCATGCTATAAGAATGTAAAAATGCGATGAAAGATGATGTTCAATTATCTAAAACAATGTAGACTAGTTATTTTCAAAAAGTGTTTGATGTAAGTTCACAGAGAAACTAAAATGTAGAATTTCACGATGTAATGCATACAACAAGTCTAATATAACCTAAGAATGAGTGATATGCAATTATGATACTTTATGTGATGGCAAACGCCCTAATCCTATTAACTCGTATTTTTCATAGTCGTTTTTATAGTTAAACAAAACCTAAATAATCCCCCTAATGAAGTATAAGGAAGATGACTCAGGAACGAATCCAAGGAAATGATGCATATCGAGCATAACTTGTATAATTTAATTTTGCTAAAATGAAATAAAAGAAAACAAAAAGAGGAAAAGAAATAAAATTAAGAAAAGAAAATTGTAGAGAATTAATCCTTTCAGATGCAATGCACAAACCAAAGATAAAATTTGAATCATAACCCTTAAATATGAATGTGAGAATTAATCCATCATATGATAAGAGTTAATCAACAGATGGCAGTAGAGAATTCAAGCAACAAAATTCTAGACTGCAACAACAATCAATTCACATATGGTAGTAGAAAAATTAGAGCTTGAGTAGCATAAATGCTTAAATCATGCTAAAACTGAATGTAGAATGAATGTGCATGAATGGATGCAGTGTAGGTGTGGATGCAATGGGAACCATGACCACTAATGGGATTAGATGAGAGTGTGCATAAAATCATATGGCAACAGAAACTTTGACCTTGATTGCAGCAAACCAATGCACTGCAGAAAAAAACAAGTTATGACAACAACAAAATCCAATCCAGCCCATATTCCCATAAGGAATTTTAACTCGGCCACACACTTAATTCAACTCAACTCCAAATGCCATGCAAACGAGGTAATGCCTACTTATGCAAAAGAAAATGCACTAATACAAAATGCCAAACAAATTTTGTATGCTCTAGAATGCAGAGAAACTGACAAAATCCATGGAAGAAAATGATTCAACTAAAACACTACTAGAAAGCCTGAATCAAAAACTAGTTACTGCAAAAAAATAGAACTAAGACGATGGAAATAAAACATAAATCTGCAAACTAATCTCAATGATCAAACTGGGATTCTTTTGCCCTCGAGAAAACATCTTGTAACTTTGTGCCCACTTTGGGGTCACTTAGTTCCCAAAAGGAAACATTAAACTGTGCAAATTCCACCCATGTTCAGTCACTAACTCAACAACTTAAACTGAATTTAAAACGAGGAAGCACTAAAAGAATTCAAAAGTAATGCAAAATTTAAAGGCAGAAAACTAAAATTACAAGTGAATCTTAAACAATCAAAAAACTGCAAAATGTAAAATGAGAACTAAGGCTGAAACAATATATTTCATTGCAAAGTCAAAAGAGGCTTACACAAGATAAAGCAAAGTTGTAAAACTAAAATGGCAAAGCTAAATTAGCACAATCTTGGCCACTTTATGTTCATGATTTCCTAAGTGAGACTACTCATCACACTAGGGAAAACATTAATCTTTGAAGCCCACTTTATGCTCATCAGAGAAAGAGGAACCCCATTACAATGCACTATTCTCATTCTCACGCAAGAAGCTCTCTCGAACCCTAGCCTCCAAACAAATCTCTCTTCGCGCACACACTAGAGCTCTCCAACAAAACCTAAATCTGCCCATTTTAAACCCCTCGTGAAAAATCAGAGAAGAAACCCCAAATCCTTATATTTCGAATCAGAATCACAAACCTTGAATCCTTCTTCACTACCCTTGAATCAGCTTCCATCGCCTCCCTTGATCAACCTTCACTCTCACCATGAGCTCTAGATCTCGAGCCTCCATCACGCATCAATCTTGTTTCACCCTTGCTCTTATCACGCTTGATCGCGCATCAGCCTCTAAATCGTGTACAACATCATGTTTAGTTCTCAAAGGAGAGCTCTCGTGCCTCTCTTTATCAATATCGAAGTATCTGCCCTTAAGTGAAACTATGCGTTTTGGGTGAAGGGTTGATTTGCAAATAATAAAGATTGGAGTCAAGGGGTAAAGAATGCAAAATATCAAAAGGAAAAGGGTTTCCTAGCAAAGAGAATTTATTAAAAAGAGATTTTTAAAAAGGGAAAACTAAATAAAACAAAATACTATTAAAACTAACATTTTTATCACATTTTTATGCAAACTAAATTTTCCTAAGCAAATGTGTTTGCCACTTTTTTAGACTACGTTTGCTGCATAGTTTTTCATCAAATCAAGTTTCAATCCCTTTTATTTCAAAGACCATGTTTATTTCAAGTTGTGGGGAAACCCACACCAGAAACCCTTGGTTGAAGCTAGCGTACATCCAATGAGCTAGGGTTATTCAAGACTTAAATACAATTTAAACCCTAAAACTATGAAATACCATACATCCAATGAAATAAAACACACGAAAACAGATGAAAACATGATATACGAAAACCCAAAACTTAACAAAAACAGAACACGACTTCGAAAAAAATAACAAAATGAAGAAAGAACGAAAACTTATTTACAATCCTTCAAATTGGAATGCTAGAGGAACGAAAGCGACGCCACACACACACTCGTCAACAATGAATAAACAACAACAGATGAAGGCACAACCACAAGAAAACATAAAATCCTCAAACCAATATGCAAAAGAGAGAGGGACAAAAAGCAACGTTTGCATTTGAGGGGTGAGAAGAAGAAGCAGCGCAAGACTACAAAGAAAGTCTTGAGGTAAGCAAAACACAAAGCTAGAGAAAAAGAAACGAGAGAGCTATAAAATTTTCAAAAGTGAAAGTGAGGAGAGAGAGCTATTGCCCTTTTGAACCCAACATGAAAATTTGAACAAAATTAAAAATTAAAAAAACAACAAAAAGCCAAATCAGATTGTCAAAACTTTGTCAAGTTTTTCTTGTAAAAGTAGCATTTCTCTTTTAGTGAGGTATGGGTGTAGGTGTAGTTTGTAACATCCCTAAGGAATATTACTTTTAAATAAATATAGATGAATAAATAAAATAAAATAAAACACAATAATATTAATAAAACCTCATTTATAATCACACTTTCCTAAAACGCGGAAAAATTAAAACCATAGAATCGTATACTTTATCAAAAAATTCAAAGATAATAATTATTACAATCCCATAAAATGACGAAACATAAACTGTTTGAAAACATGAAATTATCCAAATAAGAAAGGTCTTCAAATCCCCCAATTAATCTCGCTCTTTGTCTCAAGCATCTCCTAACTCACGTGTCAAATCATCTGCTCCCGGATAACAAGTTATTCGATCATCGCCACACACACACAGATAGGGTGAGCTATGCACATATACAAATATATAAAATAAATATGACATCCATCCCAAAGAAAATAAATCTTGCATAAACATTTCATTATTTCAAATTACCCATCCCTGATCTCATAGTCCTTCATGAGTCATATGCATGAAACTAGGTCTTGGGACTTTACTCCCACGAAACTAAACCATTCATGGTCCAATCCCTACGAGCCTATCTCGCTCATAGTCTTGGCCCATAGACTCCTCGTCTGTAGAAAACCATCCAAGCCTTCCTCGCTCAGACTTTGGCACACACACAATCACCATACTCTGGACTCCTCGCCCAATAGCAGCCAACGAGAACAAAACTATTCCTTGCCCATCGTGCGTCTGACGCATGTAATTACCATACTAAGGACTCCTCGTCTCTTAGTAGCTGACGGGAACTAACCAGTTCCATGTCCATCATGCGTCCCACCACCAAGCACATCCCAGACCCCTATTGGACTTAGTCCATCAAGCCCAAACACAAAAGTAAGTGAACTTAGTACTTCAAGTCCACTGATCAAAGCAACAACCAAATTCCACAGCAACCAAACCGCCTGGTGCCGCCTAGACACCGCTAGGCGAAAACTGGTAACAAACTGCCTGGCACCAAACCCCCACCACCAGGCGCCAAGCGCCAAACAGGAGCTGCGTTGCTCTGTCACCGCCTGGCAGAAACTTCCCTGCCGCCAAGTGCCATCATCCAAAACCCAAAATTTCAAATAATTTTCGCTTGGCGCCACTCATCGGGTTGCCAAGCGCCAAGTTACTGGTACAGTTCACCCCAAAATTTCATTTGGCGAGCTCGTCCAGACTGCCAGGCACTGGCCCAATGAACTTAGGCCCTGGCCCAAGTCCTGCATATTGCCTGGTGATCTGTAACTCCACCGCCAGGCACCATATCTCAATTCTGCCAATAGCAGCAGAGCCCGTGGCTTTCGTCTGGCGCAACACTCGCATGCCGCCAAGCGCCACACCAGAAGTACACTTTCTGGTTTTATTCTCTGTAGCACAAGTCCTATACTTTTCATCTCCTATCCACACACAACAGTCAATTCATACACAATGGCAAGAAATACCCGCAACATTATACAGTATGTGCAGATACCTACAAGCATACTCATTTTCTTTTATACCTTCTCACACAATGATCAATTTCATGTTTAAAGCTGAGATACCTGTCCATTCCATGACTCGTTCTGATTCAAATTACCATTAGTTTATAACCCCTAGACTTTACTATTTATGCCAAAATACACAACTCCAAATCATCATTTCCCTTTTATTCCTTCATCCTCACTCTCCTGATTATTCCACAATGATTTAAACCTCTGTACCTTCCTTTTCTCCCTTAGTTAAACATCGAATTTACAATTTAATTGCGTTACTCGTTTGTGATCTCTCAGTTTAATCACATGCTACCTCTAAGTCAATTTAATTTTTCTCCCACCATTAACCAATCACCCTTATAGCCTTTTCCTCAATGGAACAGTATCAAGACCTACCACGGTGTCTCCAAATATTTATACCCATTGCGTTACTCAGTGTGAACTTTTCCCCGTTACAATCTCCAATCTCGTGCTTACTAGGTTCCCCCAATTTAAAATCCCACATAAATTATGGTTTGCGAACTACTTTGGATTTTCCCACACGGGAATACATCTATTCACCCACTAGCTATTCATCCCCAAAATATATTAACAACTCCAGTACCCTGATTCAATAATTCACAATTCCAGAAATCCCTAGTTCACACAAAAATACAAAAATCACGAAGTACCGCGTAGGCAACGCTTACGTCGCCTGGTCTCCCAAAATATATTAACAACTCCAATACCCTGATTCAATAATTCACAATTCCAGAAATCCCTAGTTCACACAAAAATACAAAAATCACGAAGTACCGCGTAGACAACGCTTACGTCGCCTGGCGAGACCACTCTAACCGCCAGGCGGCTCCGGCTCATAACTATGCCCAGAAAATAGGCTAAATTCCCATACATCCCAGAATTACGCGATACACAAGCAATTGCAGATAACACTCTTCTCTCCCTTCCAATCCACAAAATGACAACACTTACATCCCATTTACCCCCCCTCCCTTTTTCTCTTACCACAATTAAACTCAATTTAATGGACTTAATTTCTATATTATACCTTTAATTAGATTACCTATGCATACACCATTCAATGTTTCTTGTCAAGCAATGCATATATTTTAATTACCTATGCATACACCATTCAATGTTTCTTGTCAAGCAATGCATATATTTTAATTATAAGCCATATTTTGTATTGCAAATCACCTTTACCAAAAAAATAAAATAAGAAAATATCATGCAAGTGGCACACTTAGGGACTTGAACCCAGGTCCTCTCACACAATTAAGTACTCCCAACCACTTGAGCTAGTATTTTTCCACATCATGCCTTCCGCATTAAATGCCTTAATGGCTTCTACTACCCTCATTTATTAAATAATTAATTAATTAATTATTTAAATTCCTTGGGTCTTACATGGTTTAGTAGTGTGTAAGGTAAGTGTAATGCATGTGTGGTGTTCTATTGGTGTGTACGAGAGTAGAGATGGCAACAGGGCAGGGACGGGTTTTGCTATCCCATGCCCATCCCCGTAGAAAAAATTCATCCACATCCCTATACCCAAATCCAATGGGTATCAAACTTTTGTCCTATCCCCATCCCCACCGGATAATGTGTATAATCTCGTACCCATACCCGTACCCGTTTTCTTACTACTTCAATATTAATTTTAATTAATTTTTATAAAATAATAAAAAAATTACGTTAAAGGAAACATAATATTATGAAATATTCAATATTAGGAGGATGATTGTTTCTTTGATATCATATACTTTGAAATAAATTATAATTGTTTACATTTTAGATTAGAATACCAAATAAAATCTCATGAGAACCAAAACATTTATTAAATTTAAAAATATTTGTAAAAAAATATAAAAGGAAAATAAATATTCAAATTAAAATATATTTTAAATGTTTGTTTACTTAAATTTTTTAAATTCTAATGAATCTATTTTTTATACACTATTGAAAGTTATAATACATCACTTGATAAAAATGACGCAAAAAATAAATAATAAACATAATAATACAATTTTAACACCGATCTTGTATCTTTTGGACTCCAATATATGTACATGGTGATAAAAAAATATTCACGACAATTACATTAAATTTTTATATTGTAGTAAATAAAATTTATTTATACAATTATGGTGAAAATATTATAGTATAATTGATAATGAGTTAGAAAATAAAAAATAATTAGATAAAATATATTAAAATAGTATTCTACATGATGAAAATAAACAACAAATAAAAATATTAAAAAATTAACAAATGTGTGTCTTATAAATAATTAGAGATACTATTGAAAGAAATCACACAAAGGAGAACAGATGTATAATTAAATGTATGATAAGATGAAAAATATCTTAGAGATCTAAGAAAACTTTTCAAATATATATACTCAATGGTTGAGAAATAACAAAAATTGTTTTAGTGAAAGAAAAGAGTTTTTCAAATGAAACAAAAATTAATAATAATAATAATAATAAGTAAATAATTTTTTTTATATTACCTCGTAAATGAAAGATTTATGCTATTAATCACTTAAATTGAGAATATTAAATATTCTCATGTAAAAGAAAAATATACAATAAATAAAAATATTAAAAAATAATAGAAATATTTAAATGTGAGACACAAAAATTTTAATTGATAAACATCTTTTTAACATAATTACATAAAGGTTATGATAAGATGAAAAATATATAGGAGATGTGAATAAGTTTCATGACAAACCAAATAATTAGAAAAAATAAAAAATAGAAAGTATATATATATATAAGGTAACTTAATTAATTGTGAATATTTAATAATTTAAATGGGGACGGGTATTATGGCGGGGATATGTACATCTCCATACCCATCCTCATATCCAATTGAAAAAGTCGGGGATTTTTCATACCCATACCCATATCCAGTCAATGTGGGATTCTCTGTCAAAACGGAGACGAATTGAGACAATACCCACGAGGGCGGGTTTATTTACCATCTGTATGCGAGAGTGAGAATGAGGTGTGTCACGTGTTATCATAAGAGAGGATAGTGATGTGAAATGGTGCAATAGTAAAAAAATGTGAAGATAGAAAACAAGATTTCCATTATTTTTAATTTTTTTTAATTAATTAATTTTTCCTTCATTTATTTTAATTATTTTATTATTTTTTATTATATTATTTTTCCATTTAATATTATTTTTTTTACTATTTTTTTTAACATTTTATCTGTCCAAACAAAATTGGGTGTTAACAATCGGGAAGATAATGAGTACCCTAGAGTGGAGGGTTACCAAATCATACCAATGTTAGGAATCCAAGTGTGAGTCTAAGTCCCACATTGACCACAAATGAGAAAGTCAAGCACTATATAAGAATAAAGACCCATAAACCCATTGCCTTAAGGTTTTGGGTTGAGAGTGGTGTTAGTGTCTTATGTGGTTAGGCTTAGATCTCATTGGTGTTGTTCTCCCCAGTGAAACCCC
>Ga0099822_1007863_pt1 | contig 13708 bp, 11 predicted proteins | sample CowpeawhiteBW_FD_76839 | JGI IMG/M metagenome (GOLD analysis project Ga0099822, IMG submission 76839) | Root nodule microbial communities of legume samples collected from California USA - Cow pea white BW | ecosystem: Host-associated > Plants > Roots > Nodule | place: USA: California | collected... | reverse complement strand
GAAATTTTATTTGGTATTTTAATCTAAAATGTAGACAATTATAATTTATTTCAAAGTATTTGATATGGAAGAAACAATCATCCTCCTAATATTGAATATTTGATAATATTATGTTTTCTTTACCGTAATTTTTTTTTTCTTTTATAAAAATTAATATTGAAATAGTTAGAACACGGGTACGGGTATGGGTACGAGATTATACCCGTTACCCGGTGGGGATGGGGATGAGACAAAAGTTTGATACCCGTTGGGTTTGGGTATGGGGATAAGGATGAATTTTTTATGCAGGGATGGGTATGAGATAGCGAAACCCGTCCCCGTCCCGCCCCGTTGCAATCCCTACTCGTATTTCTTTTTTGTTTTTGAAGAGAAAATAAAGTTATATATATTTATTATTTTTGCTCTTATTTCTTATTTGTTTCTTTTCTTTCTCGAATAACAAGATATAACTCTCTCGTCTTACTTGATAATGAAATATTAGTTTAATAATTATTAAAATTATTTTTTTTTCTCATGAGTATCTTGTATATTCATTTTTTATTATTATATAAGTAAAGAATAATGTATTATGTGTCTTTTCATAACCGATTTTTAATTGTGACTTGACTACCATATATTTTTCTTTTAATAATTATGTTTCTCAATTTTTTATTAGATTATAACAAATTATTTTTTAATATATTTAAAAAAAAGTATATTGATGAAGAATAAAATAATAAATATTTTTTTAAAAGTGATAAAAGAAAAACTACCATGAAAAACAACATAGATTCTACTTCTTCACATATTTTGAAACATTATACTAATGATTCAATTTGATGATTCAATTATTCAGTTACATAAGTTATTTTTTGAAAACATTATACTAATGATTCAATCAAAATCAAATAATCATATTACTTTGGCCCCTCCAACATTCTTAATCAAGATCCGTCACTGAACAAGAGTGGTATGAAAATGAGCAAATATTATTTAACATGATGGAGGATGCAAGAAACAACAATTTTGTAGAATTATTCAAACTATTAATACCACACCCTTCAAGCCCACCAAAGATTTGTTGAAACTGCAAATTTAGAAAACTTCATCATGACATAGGGGATGTGCTTCTAAACAGTGGCGGAGGATAATAAAAGTTGAAATCAAATATAATAAAGAATAAAAAAATTATTAAGACATTTTTTATTTGTCTCTTGAGTTTTTCACATATTGTTCTCATATTTTACTTTTACTTATTTTTTTAAAGAGAAAAATAATTGTTACCTATACTCTTATTTCTTATATGTTCTCTTCCATTCTTGAAAAAAAAATATTTTTTTTTGTCTTACTTGATAGTGAAATATTAGTTTAATAGTTAAAATTATTTTTTATCTAACGAGTTTTTTTTATATTCATTTTTAGGAATATAGAAGAAAAAAATATTGTACTATGTGTTTTTTCATAACCGATTTTTAATTGTAGCTTGATTATCATGAATTTTTATTTTAGTATTTACATCTCAATTTTTTATTAGATTATAACAAATTATTCTTTAGTCTTAAACTTAAAAAAATATATATTGCTGAATAATAAAAGAACAAATTCATATTTTAAAAATGATAAAAAGGGAAACTATGTGAAGATGAAAACAAGATAAATTCAACTTTTTCACATATTCCAAACCATGATACTATTGACTCAATTGTCCAATTATAATTTTTTTTTCTTAAAGTTCAAAGAATTATAGGTGACCCTTACTATAATAGAAAATTTGTTTTTTTGTAATGAAGATTTTCAAAACAAGATTGCTGAATAAAGATGGAAGGTGAATTTCTTACTGACAATTTGTTTATTTACATTGGAAAAGAAATAGCTGGAAATTTTTGTTCTGCTTCAATTATTGATGAGTTCAAGAGTATGAAAGAACAAATGACAATAATTATTATTACTTTATATAGTTATGGTTATACTAAATTATGTATTCATTATCTTTGCCTTAGTGACAATAATTAAATATATAAATTTTGATTGTTTTATTTTGGCTCCCCCTAAAATACTAGTCAAGATTCGCTATTGCTTCTAAAGTTGGCTATTAAAGCATAAACAATGTCTCATGATTTAAGTTAGCTAATGAATGATGTAAGACATGTTACTTTTATGAAAATGATGATTGAACATTACACTACAATGAATCAAACGATGAATGCAGCCATGCAAAGTACGCAAAATTAGTTGGGACAAATGATAGTTGAAGTAAGAGAGATTTGGATTAAAAGGTTAAATCAACCACCAACAGAATTACATCACATTGATATATCTACTAACAGACATATAATTTCACTAAACATGTTGTTAAACCTGTTGATGAAGAAATTCAAGATGCTCACATTAACATATATATTGATGGATATGCTGATTCTCACTATGCATGTAAAGTTTTATTTGATTGATTTGAAATAAGTACACATGACTTTTTTCAAGAGAAAAGTTGTGAGAATAATACAATGAAGGAACTAATTGCAGTAGAAGTAACAAAGTGAACTACTCTAAGTGCAAATTTTTACTGATAAGATGAGATTTTAAAGACTAGTGATGATCTTGATGTCTACCATAATGCTCATGATGATGCTCAAACTGAGTTGAGGCCACACAATCCACACATCAAGTTTGTTGATGTGAATAATGGAAGTAAGTTTTCAGCAGTGATATTTATGGACTTGGCTGCTGAGAAAAAAGAAAGATTGCTACAACAGGAAAACAAGTTATATTCAAATTTATTTGATAACATTATTGATAGAAAATTAAAGATGCATGCATGTTTATTTTCTATTTTTACGATAATTAGAAAATTCATCAAACAAAAAATTAAATAATTTGTTGTGCTACAGACAAAATATATTTAAATGAAAAATTATAAGAAGGCTTGATGTTATTTTGAAAGAATTTCCTTGAGAACTTTCAAGACCCACTTCACAAAAGTGTTTTTGTCTACTTTGAGTTAATTGTAACCTAGAAGGTAACATCAACTCAAAAGGTGATTTTTAAAAAAACCAATGAAGAGTTTAAAACAAGGGAAGAAGGAAATAAAGTTGAAAAACTTTCAAGAGTAAAGGATGAAATTATGAAAGATGGTTTAATGATAAATTAAGAAAAGTTCAAAGGTTGGAAAACTCCTTTTATCATCATGGTTTTAATTATTATCGAAGGAGTGGTAAGTTCCTTCAATAACACTCTCTCCTTTTCTCTTCTCTCAATCTCTTCACTGCAACCCACATTTGAAGCCAATGTGAGCCTTCATGCAGCCTAAATCGAAGCTTTAATGAACCACATTGGACCTCCTTGTATCTTCTCCGTGAAGCTAGCCACACAAAGCAACCCTAATTCTGAGAGAAAGAAGGGGATGCCATGTGGCACCTCCTTAAAGTTGGTCAAACAAAAGGGGCTAAAATACAAATATTCATATTTTTGGATTTCTCTACAGATTTGGCTTACGTGATTGCAAGGGTTGAATTGAAAATTGGGAAAAATTGATAATTTATTAGATATAATTAATTTAATTATAAATGAAATTATCAATAGAAAATATCTACCAAATATTTTAAAATTGATCAAATTTGTTAATTAATCGGGAGATATTACATTATCAAAAAATAGAAATATTTGAAAGATAATTTGTGGTGGTTTTATTAACAAAACTTAAATTAACAACAACCCTTGAAGATATAACAACAGAAAAGCCAGATCCAAAGCCCATTCTAAGTTCTATAGAAAAAGACTTAGGGGAAGCAGAAAAGGCATTAAAAACTCTGGTTTTTGTGTAGTTGTCATCCACCACATCTCTCACCTTCTTACTTTACTTTTTTTCTTTCATTCATTATGTATTTCGCCCCATTCATGGAGAGTTAAGCTTCTAGGGTTGGTTCCTTTGTAATTTCAGTATGGATTTTGAGGTTAAATTAAAATAATTTCTTTGTTTTTTTTATTATTGTTGAGGTTTTAATTTATATGTCTTTTGTTTCTGAATGAACTATAAAAGTAATTATTTTACATTCTAGCTAATTAGCGAAATGTTTAAAACTATATGCATGATGATCATATGAGTTGAAGGATTTTTAAATTCAATTGAGACTTTGCTTTGATTTAATTTAGAAGGTTTCATGTGATTAAATATGTTTTTACCAATAATGAGGACTTTACTTTGATTACATGTAAACATTTTAACTAATATTAGTCAAGACTTTACTTTGATTGATTACGTTTTTTATTTGGTGAGGAAACAAAGGTGTAAGGCCCACTTTTATTTTAAGTTAATGAGCCCAAATTTAGTGAGTAAGGGCCCATAGCCAACCACTTGTGTTCCTAGGAACCTGTCCAGTTGCCCTTACTTCCCATCTGTCTCCCAAACTAAAACATCTCACCTTCTTACTCTTCTTTCAGAAGCTAAGCTAGGGCATAGCAAGATCCTCCCTTGAGCTAATTGAACACTTCCTCCGTGTAAGTTGAAGAAAACCTTCATTCTTTTTCTTTTTGTTCATGTTCCAAGTGCTTGTCTGTTCTTGATTTGTGGTCATAGACTTCACTGTTATTCCCCTTTTTGTTCTTGTTTATCAGCTTCTTAAGCTGTAGTTATTTTGTGGTAAGCTTCTGTTCGAGCTCTTTCTTTGTAGTTTGCTTAAAGTTTTGGGGTAAGGGAAGCTAGAACTCAAAAGCTTTTACAATGGTGTTTTTCTGATTTTTTGCCTGAGATTGGGTGTTGAGATATACTAGACTGATGATTGTATGGAATGGAGTTGATTGCATGTATGTTTTTGCACTGGTTTTTGGCTTTGCATGAGTGAGCGTAGGTGGGAATCTGTTGTTCTCGCCTAAGCGATGGGTTTTTCGCCCAAACGAGAAGCTCTCGCTTAATTGAGAAGCTCCAGTCTAAGCGAGAATAGCAAAAACTCGTCCTTGCTATCTGTTTCGAGTTGTCACCTGAGCGAGGGCCTTTCGCTTGCGCGAGAGTAATCTCGCCTAAGCGAAATGGGTTAGGTTAAGTGAGGACTCGTGGATGATTCCAGTGCTCACTATTTACAATCTCACCCAGGCAAGGGTTTTTAGCTTGAGCTAGAGACTCATGTCGCTTGAGCGAGAGCTTTGTAGCTTGAGCGAGAGCTTTGTAGCTTGAGCGAGATTGGCAGTATAATTATTTTAACTACTTGATTGCTTCCATGATTGATTGGTTTGTTGGCACAAGCAAGCTTGAATCAAAGAATTGATAAAGCCATGTTCATGAAGGTCATATGTGTTTAATGAAGATTGATGTAGATCCACTTGAAGATTAAGCTTTTCAATGTGTTAAATATGGAAATAATGTGTTAACTGTAATGATTAGGTGTTATATCATGTTGGTAGGCTATATGACATAGGTTAGATGTCTTGTTAGCCTTAATGTATCTCTTTTAATTCGTTAAAATGGGTTTTAATAAGTTAAAAGACTTGCAGTATATAGTTTCTAACATGAATGTATTCAATCAGTTGAATTATTTTTCCATCGACTGATTTCACTTAAGTAAAGTGAAATCAGCTGACTGTACGAAAAATTCAATGATTGATTTCACTTCAACTAGATTATATATGTTGTATTTTCGAGAGCAAAGGTGTAATCCTGGGTTTTAGAGCGCGAAACTTTGTCATTCATCACTGGAAAACTTTATCTCTCTCTGTAATACATAGTTGCAACGTGAAGTTTGAAGATCTTAGTTGATCTTAGAGGCATTTTGGCTTGTGAGTAGCTTGAAGAACACATGTATGGTTGGCTATAGAGAGCCACCATCAGGTTTAGATGTTCTTGTGTCTCTGGTTACTTGCCTGATGTGATTTCAGGTCTATAAGTGTGATTCTTGCGGGGTAGTTGTCTAGATTTTTGTGTTAGTAAAAAATCTTGTGAGTTTCTTTATTCAAAAGTGTAATCTTAGTGTGTTATTTGTAAAACTTTTGAATATAGTGGAAACCAGGCTCATGTTATCTTGGTAAACTGGATGTAGCTTTGTGATTGAGTGAACCAGTATAAAAACAACTGTGCAATTCTCTTTCTTTCATCTCACTCACTTTGAATCACTCTAAAAACTTAAGAAAACCAAGGAATCCACTCTTTGTTGTGCTTTAATGCGTTCTTGTGTGATATGAGGTTGTATACTTGATAGAAATATTGATTGGAACAAGTTTTGTATCTAAAAGTTTGTTGTTTGAGTTAAATCTGCGAATTCTACATTCTGCATAAATTCCCAAGATTTTAGCCGACTGATTTGAAATTTTAATCGACTATTTCATAACTCAAGAACAAACTAGTCTGTTGTTTTGTTTTTTGACTGATTGAAAGTATACTATTTTGCAGCTTTTACATTCTAATTCTCCAGTTTATTTGATTCAATTGAAATGGGTTTTATGCTTTTGAAAAATTTTTAAATAGCCAATTCAACCTCCCTTCTTGGCTTAAATCACCATTTCAAACCTACAAGGTTTACCCTTAGTAGCACCATGAATGATACCATGTATGTTTTATGCGATGTAATGAGACTGAAATTGATGTGCTTGGTATGAAATGAAACATGAATTGGTTGGTTGGTTATGCATTGACATGAGATTATAATGCTTTGAAATAACATGTGGATTTGATGTGAAAAACATGTATATGGTATGAGCTAGACATAATTCCATGAGCCTCTTGGGGAGATCTTATGGTGGTGTTGTAGTGTATGTAATTAGCTAAGGATTCAAGAAAGGTTGCATCCTAACACTCTAAAGAATAAGTCTAACTTACATAGAGAAGACTGATTCAAGTGGTGAGAGTAGCAAGAGGTCCTAGTCTCTGCCAGGATAATGACCTTAGATGATCATGGACTAACCTTGTGCTTGGTAGAGTGAAACCCATTGGCAATGGCTCTATAGAGCAGTAGAGGCCACTACAAGTGCAAGCATCCAGTGAATATGATCTCTTTACATATATTCGAATAATTGAGTTTGAGAGTCTTAATTGTTTGCTATCACATGCCATGTATGCTTACTGATTTAATTATTTATAATCTGCTTGCTCATTTATATGTTAAAAATTATTTTTCTCTAGCTTACTTTTTCTTTTTGTGTTTGTGTTCTCTGTTTGGCTTTTCTTTTTTGCAATGATCACTAAATACTTGGTGTGAGCAGATGTGAAGATTCTTGGGGATCATTTAGATGATGGTAATGTTGTTGTCTAGTTTGGGTGTGTTAGCTAATGCTCTTTTTAGCACCTTTTATTGAACTATGTTATTTTGTAATTCCTTGCTTTGCGAGCAATCCTTTTGAACAACTGCTTTTTTTAAGTTATCTTTATGTCATTCGTTTTGTGCCTTAGATTTCCTTTCTAGTATACTTTGGGAGAATTGTAATGGCTAATCCTTTATACTTTTTCTGTGTGCTCTATTTCATATTATAATATATGATATTTTGTTTATTAGAGTTATCTATTAAATAGGATATCATAAAAGGAATAGACATGATTAGACATAGTAAAATTTAATAGAACTATACTTTGATTAAATTTACTATGGATGATCTAAAAGTTCTTATTTTTAATTGAGATTGTACTTTGGTTAAAAATAAGAACGTCAACAAACTACTAGCGACTTTACATTGGTTAATTTGCAAATCTAAAACAAAAACTAATTCAACCATAATCTTTAGATAATCAATGATGAACCTTTTTTTGATAAAGTAGTGGAATTAACATGTTTTACTATAATTGTTTTTACAATATTTTATTTACTTGTTATTTACCTTTTGCATATAAAAAAGTCATATCTACTTTATAATAGCATTAGACACTTTTATGTTAGCATATCATAAGCATTTGAATGTTAATTGTTTTAAGTTCATTTTTATACATTTTTAGGCATATTTGTTAGGTATGAAATGTTGATTTAAGCCAAGAAAGGGGGGTTGAATTGGCTGTTTAAAATTTTTTTTGAAAGCTTAAAACCCCTTTTGATTAAATCAAATAGACCACAAAATTTGAATGCAAAAGCTACACAACAGTACACTTTCAATCGATCGAAAAATAAAATAACAGATTAATTTGTTTATATGCCTGTGAGTCACTTGATTAACATTTCAAATCAATAAGCTAAATTCTTGGAAAATTATGCAGAATTTGCATATGAACTCAAATAACAAACTTTTACACACAAGACATATTCCAAACAATATTTCTAACAGGTATGCATTATCATATTACACAGAAACACATTCAAACACAACAAAGAATTATTTACTTCAATTTCTTGAGTTTTGAAAGTGAAAGAGATGAAGGTAGGAGAGTGGCACAAATGTTTTTATATTGGTTCACTCAATCACAAAGCTACAACCAGTTTACCAGGACAACTAGAGTTTGGTTTCCCCCATATTCAAAAGTTTTACATATCACACACTAAATTACACTTTTGAACAAAGAAACTGATGTGACCCCACCAAGCCCAATCGCACTTTCAAGCCCAAGCCCAAGCCTAAGCCCATTAAAAGGCCCAATAACAAGAAGTATGATGAAGAAGATTCAAATGGACCACCCAATAGATAGACACAAATCTAATGGGCTTGTCACATTATTTTCATGGGCCAAAAAAATCAACAAGACTTGAATAAGTGCATCAAAGCCCAATAGAATAGATTTTAAATTGGGCCAATGTTTGGGCTTTGCTTTCAATAATGGTGTAAGACATAAAAATAGGTGTTACATATACAAATGGGCTCGGCCCACTAAGAGTCTCCCTTAGGCCATGACTTCCTCATGGATCATGCATCCCATGGAGCCAAGTCCACACTCCACCCATACGCCTCCTTCATCCAAGGGCTAAGAGAGTGTCTTCTTTTCCAAGTCTTCATCCAAAGGCTAGGAAGATGCCTCCTCCTCAAAGCCACCATCCAAGGGTGATGATTAAAGCTTCTCCTTCAAGCTTGATCTAAGGGCCAAGAATTAGTCTAGCTTTTAGGCTCACATATAAAAGCTAAAAGTAGATCATTTGTACGTTTTTACTCTTGAATTTTGCAATAGAAGCATAATGTTGAGAGTACTCCACCCTATTGCATTTGAGAGTCTCCTTTGCTAGAGGATTGAATCATCTCCTCTAGCCACCTTCCCCTAGCTTTCTCTTAATCTAAACCTTCAAACACCTTAGTCCGAACCAATGCTTAGTAAGAGCCTTAAACACTTACTTCCACTCCCTTCCATGGATCACGTCTACTTCATGGAGCTTTCATCCATTCCGCACCAAGAGCTCCACCAGAAACACACCAAGATTTTTTACTGACACAAAAATCTAGCCTACAACCTTGCAAGAATCACAATCACAACCTAGAATCACACTACGTAAACAACTAGAGGCTACCCTAGGCAACCATATGCGAGTTCTTCAAGCTATTCTCAATATCTTCAATCTTCACCTTACAACTGTATAATTCAGAGAAAGAGTTTTCCAGTGATGAATGAGAGGTTTTCATGCTCAAAAACTCAAAATCGTTCATCTGCTCTCGAAAACACAACTTATATAGTTTGGTCTTATGTGAAATCAAGCAGTTGAATTTTCTGTACAATCTGTTCATTTCACTTTACTTAAGTGAAATCGGTCGATTAAAAAATAATTCAACTGATTGCATACATTCATACCAGAAACTATATATAGCAAGCTTTTAACATGTTAAAACTCATTTTAACAAATTAAAGAGGACACACAAAGACTAACAAGACATCTAATGTAAGACCCATGGAATTTAATTAATTAAATAAATAATTAATAAATGCGGGTAGTGGAAGTCTTTATGGCATTAAATTCTAAATTGTATGACATGGAAAAGTACTAGCTCAAATTGTTGAGAGTACTTAATTGTGTGAGAGGACTTAGGTTCGAGTCTTATGTATGCCATTTATGTGTTATTATATTTTTATATATGTTATCATGTTATAGAATGATATAATCATTGAATTATATTAGTTAGCAAGAAACATGAATTGGCTTGATGGTTAGCATTGATTTGGCATTGGCATGGTTATGGGTTCAAGTCTTGGAGAACTCAAATTAAACTTTATTTTTGCTAATTTTAGTTTTGGGTTTGAATATGAAGAGTTGAAGGAAACCCTAGATGAATGGACAGTCTAGAAGTGGCTGAAAAACAGACCATAAAGGACCATTGAATGGTAATTAACATTGCCATTAAGCCTATTTTCGTTTTTGGTAATTAATCAAGCATTAAGGACACAAATAAAAGGCTAATTGAGAGAGAGAGAAAGGTTTTTGAGTCTGAACATTTGAGGGTATTGAGAGTTGCACGAAATCAGAGACAAACAGTGGTTAGGGAGTGGAATTGAGGGGCTGGATAGTGGAAGAACTTAGAGGAACTATTGGAAATCAAGGAAAGGACTCAAGCACTATATTTTAAGCAAAGGAATTCCAAGTTAGGGGAGCTGAACCGTAATTTATGTTGTTATTTAATGATATAATGTGTGATGTACAATTACATGTTTCCTGCTGAATCAATTCGTAAAATTCTGGGTTTCTGGAAATTTTCCAGAAACGGCCTGGCGGATGATGAATTGCCACTAGGCAACTCATCCTATTTTTGCTTGTTTTATGGGTTTCCGAGAGGAACCCGCCTGGCGGAGGGCTTTGTGCCGCTAGGCGACACGCGACAGATTAACCTAGTTGTTGGGTTTTGCTTGCATTGCCTGGCAGGGATGAATACCCGATAGGCGACGCGAGCCAATTTTGGCTCGGTTTTGGTGTTTTGAGTATTTTGGTTGAAATCCAAATGGAAGGGAAGAAGTCTTTAGCTTTTAATTGAATATTGGATGATAGAAATTGAGGAATTTCTCTGTCAATTGGAGTTAATTTGAGAGAACTCTTATAAATCCTTTTTAGGGTTGGAAGAATTGGGGGTTGGGTAGAACTGAGCGTAATAGTTGTTAATTATACTAAAATTGTTGCTGGAATTAGTCGAGGTGTTTAATGGTGTCATTGTTAGTGTTTTTGGAGAGAAACGACTAAGATAGGCAAATAAAAGCATTGGAGAGGCGTGAGGAGTTCCTTGCAGGTGCTGCAATTCTAGGAAAATGGCCAGAAACACATGCACTGCCTGGCGGCTTGGGGCTTGTCGCCAGGCGCCAACGCAGAGACAGTGGGTCTGCGTGGCTACTAAACTCAGTGATGGTTTTGGGGTGTTGTTACAGTTTTAGTTGGAATTAGAAGATTTGATTCAGTGATATCTGGGAGAAATTGATGATGGAGTCCTTGGGCATGAATTAAAGAGGTTGGAATTATCTTAGAATGTAATGGTATTAGCCATTATAGGTCTGGCTTATATAAATTATGACATAGTAGGGAATTATGGACTTGGATAATTTGAGTGTAAGGGGTTTAGAGATTTGACCTATTGTTGTAAATGGGAATTTAACTCAAAGCTAATGTTAGAATGGGAGTGAGTTGTGATACTTAAGAGGAGTTGACTTGGAATGAGTTGGGAATGGCTGTAATGACTAGATTCAAGGTTAAGGAATAAGTAAAATGAGTGCATTGTGGTATGGTGGTGAGGAATAAGGTTAACTTTAAGAAAGCCCGTTTTTGTAAACTTGGGAGGTTGAGCTTATATGGGAGTAGGAAATGAGAAAATAAGTTGGCCTTTGGGAAAGCCATTCCACCACACTGGTGAAAGATAGTGTGAGTTTTGATGCTTGGGTTGAGAAACCAAATCTGGGCAGGATTGCAAAGAAACCAGTACTGTGCCTATACTGATACAGTGCCTACCATGTCGCATGTTCATGCATGCACACAAAATAAATCAACTAGTTAAAACATCACCCTAATGGCATACATAAGACTCGAATCCAAGTCCTCTCAACACCACTCCACACATCCAATCACTTTAGCTACCATTACTTCTTGTCATAACTCTCCGCATTAAATACTATAGGGGTTCCTTTATTTGCATTTATATTAAATACTTTTTTTCTTTGGTCTTACATTTTTCAAGCTCTGAAGCAGAAAGATTGGGTTCCTGCCATGCATCAAGAATAAATGACTCCTCTTCAAAATCATACTTGGGATTTAGTGTCTCTTCCTTCTCAGCGTTGGTTGCAAGTGGGTGTTTCAGGTGAAAAAGAATCCTGATGGTTTTGTGCACAAGTACAAAGCCTGCTTGGTTGTCAAAGGCTTCAATCAAGTTTATGGCTTTGATTTTCATGAAACCTTCTCTCTAGTTATCAAGTTGGTTACAATTTGATTAATTCTCACTGTTGCCTTAATTCATGGTCGGGAATTCTTTCACTTGGATGTTAATAATGCCTTTCTTCATGGCAATCTTGATGAAGTTGTTTATATGGTTTAGTCTCTAGGCTTTGAGGTTGCTGATAAATCTTTAGTTTGTCACCTCAATAAGGCTATCTATGGCCTTAAACAGGCCCCTTGTCAATGGTTTGACACCCTTCGCAACACTCTTTTGAAGATTGGATTTTCTTCTACCAAGGTTGATCCTTCTCTTTTTGTTTATCATCATGATTCTTATACTATCTGCATTTTGGTTTATGTTGATAACATCAATATTACAGGCTCTTCTCACTCTCTTATTCAAAAAAATACTCACAGTTTGCATTCTCAGATTTCCTTGAAGTAACTAGGTAAACTTGATTATTTTTTAGGTATAAAAGTTAATTATCTTGTTGATCAGTCCTTGGTTTTGACCCAACGTAAATATCTCAGAGAGCTTTTACAAAAAAACCAAAATGGAAACGGCTCATCCAGTTTCTTCACTTATGGTTTCTTCTTGCAAGTTGTCCAAACCTAGTTATGCTACCTTCTTTGATCCTACTCTCTATCGTTCAGTGGTTGGTGCTCTCCAATATGCTAATCTTACTCGACCTTATAATTGTTTTGTTGTCAACAAAGTTTGTCAATTTATGGCTCATCCGTTAGACACTCATTGGACTGCTGTTAAGCGTATTCTTCGGTATTTGAAATGCATTCTTTTTTATGGCCTTCACATATAAGACTTGTTAATGCTTCTAAACCTCTTTCTCTCATAGTCATGAGTGATGCTGACTAGGCCTCTAATATTGATGATTGCAAATTTGTTTATGCTTCGGCTATATATCTTGGTCCTAATCTTATATCACGGTGGTCTCACAAGCAAAGGGTTATTGCTTGTTCTAGTACTGAGGTTGAGTGTCGTAGCCTAGCTCAAGCGACTACTGAACTTTTGTGTCTACAAACCCTTTTAAAGGAGTTATATGTCTCATATTCTTCTCCCACTTTGCTGTGTGACAATCAAAATGCAGTTGTTATTGCTCACAATTAAGTCTTTCATTCCTGCACCAAACATATGGAGATCGATGTATTCTTTGTTCGGGATCAGGTGTTGTCCAATCAACTTATTGTTTCTCACATTCCAAGTATGTATCAGTGGGCTAATGTTCTCACCAAGCCCCTTTCTTCAACACAATTTCAATTTCTTCTGTGCAAACTCAATATCCAACTTCTACTTCTTCTCTTTCAGTTTTTTTTTTTTTGGGGGGGGGGGGGGGGGGGGTTTTTAAATTTTCTTTTGGGTTTGAAATATTTTTTTTTTTTTTTTATTATTTTTTTTTTCTTTTTTTTTTTTTTAGGAAAGAGAAAGACGAAAGATTAAATTGGCCTCATTGAAATTCGGAGTGACACTCGGGATCGGGATCTGG
>Ga0099822_1007862_pt1 | contig 13708 bp, 5 predicted proteins | sample CowpeawhiteBW_FD_76839 | JGI IMG/M metagenome (GOLD analysis project Ga0099822, IMG submission 76839) | Root nodule microbial communities of legume samples collected from California USA - Cow pea white BW | ecosystem: Host-associated > Plants > Roots > Nodule | place: USA: California | collected... | reverse complement strand
TGTCTAAGGTCTTATATGTGTAAGACTAATGTCATATAACCATATAGAACCACAATCTCTCAATGACCATAACTATGTCATGACTATGACTATAAACCATATATGAAAAAATATAACCTATCACATTGTAATGGCACTCATGTGGGTATCATTAAATTGTAGATATTGAAAAAGAGAGAAGAGAAAATGAAATGAATTTGCATGAAGACATAAATACTATTATTTAGGTAATGTCACGTTTTGTTGAGTGCAAAAGAAGAAAATGACATTAGACCCAAAAAGAGAAAAAGAGAGAGAAAGAAGGAAGCATTGATGTGGCTATTATCTTTGCTTAAGAAACCTGACATTAAATTCAAACATCAATCGATTCGTTGTGAAAAAGATGATCATTCTTCAATCAGAAATGCACCCTGGAGTCAGGTTCAACCCAAGTGTGGCTATTTCAGCTTCATAAGATGGATGAGTGACTGGGTTAGAATTGAAACTTTGAAGAGAGGCAAAACTGACAAATTCAAATTCCATCATAATAATTTGGATCCAAATGCAATCACCAATCTATTATCTCCAACATCATCAAAACACAACCTCATTAGTCTCTCAATGATCATGAACCAATGTGTTTAAGCCAACAACAATCTCTCCTTTGTCATTATGTGTCCTTGCTTTAATGTTATCGCTTCAAAGATAAGCACGCCTTTCACTGTTAGACCAAAAGTTGTAATTATAAGAGATGTTAAAGATTCAAAATCATGAGGGACACGATCATCAAACTAATTAAGTCAACATTCAAATTATTCGCCAAATTTTCCTGACAGCCAACACATTTTTAACAAACCAATCAATTGTCGATCTCAACTCTACTAGATATAAATAAATTTACAACGAAACAAACCTTATATTATAAATCGATTCCTATCATATATTGAGTTAGACTTAAAATATATTTGCAAGAATTATTGTTGGTTATCCCATGTCGAAAAAAAATAAGGTAATTAACGATATATAAGTGAATACAAACATAATTTTACTAGTTGGTTTTAAAAGTTAAGTTAGGATTAAAATTTACTTTTTAAAATGTTATCAAAATCATCCGAAATCTATCTTATCGAGATTTGTATTGACATGTTCTTGAACTATTATTATATATTTGAGATATATATGCCTAACATAAGAAAAATATAAGATGATACACAATTCTATAAGCTTGAATTAAATTTAAAGTCCATTTCTTATAATATTGAGTTAGAGTTAAGATACACTTGCGAGAATTATGGTTGGTTATCCCATGTCAACAAAAAATAAGGTAATTTATAATATATAAGTGAATACAAACCTAATTTTACTAATTGGTTTGTAAGGTTGAGTTAGGATTAAAGTTCACTTTTTAAAATGTTATCATAATCATCTGAAGCCTATCTTATCGAGATTTGTGTTGACATGTTCTTGAACCATTGTTATATATTTGAGATATATATGTTTCGGTATAAGAAAAATATAAGATGATGCACAATTTTTTAAGTTTGAGTTAAACTTAAAGTCCATTTCTTAAAATTACTGATGAAGATAAATTCACCCCTATAAAATTAGTAGACAAAGTAAAATCCCTTTAGCCTTTCTACCACAGCCTTGCTGATACAAAATGTTGATGTGGTATTAAGTTAATGACTCATTGATAAACTCTTATTTTCTTAATGGGGAAGGAAAAACAGAAGAAATAGACTAAAGGGTTGAGATTACAAAATCTTTGCCCTATTTTTCTGCAATGTATGTTCCCTTTCAGGCCACAGTTGTTGTGATGAACGACAGATTATTTATATGATCAACTACTGGTTTTTCAATGAGATGTGATTAACAGATATAATGCAATAATGTGTGGATCTAATAAAGTTTGGAAAAAGATTGTTAGTAGCTGACAAACCACTCGAACAAATTCAATTATTAGTTGTATTGAATGAATAACAATTAGTTCGTTAATGTTTGGCAAATATAATAATTAATATACTTTTTCAATGATTCATGTGTCAATATCAGCAAGGAATACGAAGTTCTGCATTTTATGCTGTATTCAACAATAACATCATTATTTTCTTCCTTCCTTTGCTGAACTTTTCAGTGTAAAATCAACTATACATGCATGGAGAGAGAGAGAGAGTCAAATTCTGTCAAAAAGAACTTACTGGGTTTAAAATAACTTCTGATGTGTTCTTACGGAATTATGACCAACTCATAATCATATTCTTGCTTTTGAAGATAATCCATTTATAAGAAAACGTGTTCAGTGAGGAACGATCATAACGTCAGAAAAATATTTTTTATATATATAACTAACTGATTTGAAAAATAATTGAAATATCTTCATCATTCTGATATAGGATTTCCAAGATTATGATTTCAATTTATGCGTGATATAAAATTTACTAAATAGATTTTAATCTTTACAAAACATGTTCATGTACGAAGTAAATTATATACAGTATATCAATGTAATCGCATGTATATTAAATTTTATAAAATTTAAAATATATATATATATATATATATATATATATATATTATAATATATTTTTATTGTAAATTACAATCTTGGAATGTAAAACTTTCTCTATTGTTAAAATATTAATAGATATTCTTAACATAGATACTCTCTCCGTGTGATTAGCTAAACTCTTCTTTTTCAATTATCTCCTCCAATTTTTTTAAGATTTTAAATGTGTTTTTAATCTTTAAAAATATGACTTTATTTATTTTTAGATTCTATAAAAAGTATTTGTAAGTGTTTAAATCTTTAACAATTTCTTATTGTATTTTTATTCTAAATTATGATTAATTTAACATTAAAAAAATGAAAAATATTAATTGACATAACTAAAGAAAAAAAAATTAGAAGAATTATATGTTTTAAGATACAAAATTTAATCAAATAGTATATTTATTACTTAACATAAGTAAGGTAGTTATATATGTTTTTTTTTTTTTTAATTTTGATATTATATTTTACTTAAAGTTTATAAAGTTTATTATGCCTGGTTCTTTACGAACACAATAAATATTCACTAAGATAGAATGTTACTATATATTTAGCCCCTGATATTTCTAGCTAAACAATAACTACTTTTTTGCACTAGTACAGGAAAGAGTCTTGATTACGATTATTTTGAATATTAGACCTTGATTATTGAACTAAAACATATAGAAGCAAGGTAAAAAAAGGTGGCATTTTGCCTTTGGTTATGAATCGAAACATAAATTTCTACATTATGGTTCAGTTCAAAAACAATTGCAGCCTAATAACCTTTTTTATTTAAATAACAAATAAAACAAAAAAGAGGAATAGAACTCGATTCCTGTAATAACTAAGGTATATCCCCTTTCTAATTTAAAAACATGGACGCAATCCTATGAAGGAGGATGCAATCCTGGACACTTGTGAGGAACCTAATCAATCTTACTACAATGCAACAATACCTGGACACCAATGATAGCAAAAAGAAATCCAAACTTTGCCAACAAAGAACCCAAGGAATACACGAACAACAACAGAAATGTAAAGAAAAAATTCTAAAAAAATACTTATCACTTCGACGTTGAGCGACGACTCGACAAAGAGTGGAGGTCATCACGATGCAATAGTACCTAGACACCAATGACATAAAAAAAAAACTCAAACTTTACGAACAAAGAGCCCAAGGAACACACGAACAACACCAAAAAGGCAAAAAAGAATGAAAAAAAAACACACCCATAACTTCGATGTTGAGTGGCGGCACGACGGAGAATGGAGGTCCTCACGAAGTCCTTTAGCAACGACAGTGGAGAGTGGAGACCTTTTAGACGGCAGCTTTCGTGTCGAAAAAGAAGAAGAAGAAGAAGAAATCACCAAGACGAAGATGAAGAGTGAGGAAGAAGAAGTTATGTTTCGCAAAGAAGTTGTGTTTCGTGAAATTTAACCCTGAGCAAAGTTTTAGGCCTCAATTATTAGAAAAATTGAAGCATAAAAGGTGTATAGGTCTTGATTATACTAATAATCGAAGCCTAAACCTCTACGCTCAAATAAAATAATTAAAAGAATATATAGTGGCAATTTTAAATTTTTGCAAACTTATAGGTGTTGTTTTTGTAGCAACCGGAACACATATGGTGTATAGACTTCGGTTTTGTATCAATCGAAACATATAGGATGTATAGGCCACAATTTTGTAACAACTGAAGTCTATACCTCTGCAATTAAATAAAATAATTAAAAAAATTGTGATAATTTTGAAATTTTTGCAAACTTATAGGCTTCGATTCTACAATTATCGAAGCATATATGGTGTATAGGCCTCGGTTCTATAGCAACATAAGTCTATACCTCTGCGCTAAAATAAAATATTAAAAAAAGAGTGACAATTTTGAAATTTTTCCAAACTTACATACTTATGTTTCTTAGCAACTGAAGCATATAGTTGAATATGCTTTGGTTACATCAACCACCGAAGCCTATAAGTTTAAAAGAATTTTACCACCACATTTTTATATGCTTCGTTTGCTTTAAAACCAAAGCATATCATCCGAGTTAAAAAGTCAAAATTGCACAGGTGTTAACACGTTCACTCTTGACTAAACTTGAGTATTCTTTGAAGCTTAATCACTCATACCTAAACAACAAGTATTGTTTGGACACAATCACTTCTGATTTAGTATAAGTATTCTTTGAACTATAGTTAGCCAGTTCTAGCCAAATCACTTTGATTACAAAGTGTTTGATATAAAACATAAGAAGTTTCACTAACTAATAAACATGAATAATGTTTTGTCACAAATACAAGGCTAAGGATTGTATAAGATTACAAGATCTTATTATGACTCTTGTTGAAAAAAATTTGTCAACCTTTGTTCTCCATAGAGATTTTTTTATATATAGTTGTGAAGAGTCATTGCAAATCAATTTTGAGATATTGTGGCGTTAATGAGTTTTTCTACTATTTTAGCTTTCGTATGAACATGTTGAAGCACATAGACACATTAATTGATATTTTTGTGGCATTAAATGCAAGTGACTTTTTTGCACATGTCCTTTGATATAGAACATGTATTATAAGACCCAGCCAATACTCAGTATACACATTCATATTAAGGTTGAAGGCTTAATCGAGTTGGCACGAGTTGAAGGCTTAGCTAAGTCGGTTTAAGCTGAAATTTGACTCGATTTGGTCAGAACTGAAGTTCAAGACGAGTTGGCTAGGGCCGAAGGTCGAGATAAGTCGACATAAGTCAAAGGTTGAGCTAATTCGATGTAAGTTAAAGGTCGAGTTGATTCGGCACAAGCCAAAGGTCAATCTAATTCAGCATATGTCGAAGGTCGTGTTGATTCGATCTAAGACAAAGGACGAGTAAAGTCAGTTATGACCGAAGGTCAAGATGAGTTGGTAAGATCGAAGGTCGATTCAAGTTAATCGAGCTAAAAATACAACTAGACTCGAGTCGAAGGTTGAGATTAGTCGACAAGCGTCAAAAGTCAAAATGAATCGACCAAGCCGAAGGTTAAGATGAGTTTGTCGAGGCGAAGGTCGAGACGAATCAGCTCGGGCCTAGGGTCGAGACAAGTCCACTAGGGCCCATGGTTGAGACATGTAGATATAGACTTAAGGTCAACCCTGTAAGACTTGTGGAATTTAATTAATTAAATAAATAATTAATTAATAAATGCGAGAAGTGGGAGCCTTTATGACATTAAATTCTAACTTGTATGATGTGGAAAAGTACTAGCTTAAGTGGTTAAGAGTACTTGTTTGTGTGGTAGGACTTGAGTTCAAGTCCTATGTATGTTTTTTATTTGTTATTATTTTAAAAATATGATTGATCGTGTGAGGGATAATATAATCATTGCATTATATTAGTTATCATGAAATATGAATTGGTTGTGCAATTGACTTGGCATTTGCATGGTTGTGGGTTCAAACTTTGGAGAACCTAAATTAAACCTTATTTTTGCTATTTTTGGTTTTTGATTGAATATGAAAGGGTAGAGGAAAACCCTAGCAGCCAAAGAGGGCTGGAAAACCATCATAAGACAACCAATTAAAGGACATTAACCATAATTTAATTGCATTTTCGTTTTATGTCATTAACCCACATTAAGGCACCATTAAAAGGTAAAATTTAGGCTGGGGGAAAGGTTTTGCAAGGCTGTTATTGAGGGGAGAGAACAGAGCACGAAAATTATAGAGTGGGGAGGATTGAGGGAAGCTTTGTGGGCTGAATTGAGAAGAATCAAGGAGGGTTTTGGTGATCAAGGGAGAACTTTTCAATTGTCAAAGCTTTAAGTGAAAAAAAACCAGTTTAGGGGAGTTTTCCACGTTAATTTTATGTCTTGGCATGAATTGCATGATAATTATATGATGTTTATCCATGAACTCCGACTGTTCTATGATTTTTTCTGAGTTCTGGAAATTTTCCAGAAATCGCCTGGCAGGCTATACATAACCGTCAGGCAGCATATACCATTTTGTGTGTTTTTCTGGGTTTCTTGGAGGAACCGCCTGGTGGTGAAGCCCTATACCACCAGGCGACGCGAGCCATGTTGGCTCGATTTTGTGAGTCTGCGCGTCCTGGGATGGTTTTGATCGGGGGAAACTAAGTGGTATTGGTTAAGGGATGATATAACATGTATTTCATTGATTTTTGGTGTAATTGATGGTGGAATTCAATAGAACAGTGAAAATACAGTCTTAGGGTTTTGATGTTGGAGTTTTGGTAGAATGGAGCATGATAGTTGGTAATTTTTCTAAAACCAATTTCTGTTGAAATTAGCTAAGGTGATTCTTGGTGTCTCTAGAGTCATGTTCGTGGAGAGAAACGACTAAGATGGAAATAGGAGAGCATACAGATAGTATAGGAGACTCATCGCTGGTGCAGAAAATATGGAAAATTGCCCAGAAACTTATACACCGCCTGGCGTCATAGGACCTGCCGCCAGGCGCCATCTCAGTGGCATTAATTTTGTGTCGTTGTAAGAGACAAAGCGGGTTTTGAGAAATTAGTGGTCCAGGGAGGGAAGGAAATGGAGTCGGGGAACGTTGATTGGTGAATTACAAATGTGTTAAGTAGAGGATTGAGTTGAGATAGGAAGAAATGGGAACTTTAGCCCATTACAGATGTTTGGTTTACTAGTATCAATAAGTGAGTTTGGATGGAAAAACCAAAGGGAAGAGGTTGAAGCATTGGAAGTACTATTAGGTGCCAAATTAATCCAAAACGTAACCACCATTTCTAGAAGTTGAATAATGAGTTAAGAGGGATAACTGAATAATGGTAAACCCAATTGTGTTAAGAGTTGGGGAGGGTATAAAACTGCACAGTGAAAAGTGTTAAACCTGAGGGTATGAGTGGTATACTTGGGGAAAACTCAAACTAGGGATATGTGTGTGATTCAACTGACATTGAGTAAATTGTCTTGAGGGCATAATGAGAATTGGGAGATATAGAGGTTAGCAGGTGGCAATAATACAAATATTAAGGGAATTTACTTCTGGAAATGTGCCAGGAGTATATGGAAGGTTAGCATTTGGAAAGTGCAGGAAAAAATTCAAGTTAGGGACTATTCTGGTATGGCGCCTGGCGGCGAAGTGCGAACCGCCAGGCGGGACTGACTATTCCAAGGAGGAGTTTAACGCAAGGCATCGAGCGGACATGAGGGTCCCGCCAGGTGGTAACTGGACGCAGGGAGTGCTCTAAGGCGCTTAGCGCCTGGCGGTACGCGTCACCCATCAAGCGTTCTGGACGCTAGCAACGCCTAACTGCACGTGTGCCCCGCCAGGCGATTTTGTTGTTGCAGCTCTAGGTTGTTGATTCCTTAGGCGTGATCTACAAGGCTTTTAGTGATGCTTTAAAGGTGGGGTTGTTGGTGTTCCTTGAGTTGTGGCTCGGAACGTATCCCTTGAGTTGTGGCTCGGGATAAGGGTAAAGCACGTGGTATTCCTTGAGTTGTGGCTCGGAATAGCATCTCTTGAGTTGTGGCTCGGGATGACGGATGAACACGAGGAACCCTTGAGTTGTGGCTCGGGCTGGCGAGTGTTGCCAATGTGAGTGTGCTGGTTGTGGCCAGTACGGATAGGTCCAGATAGATTACCCTCCTTAGTAGTTGACTGGCGAGTTTGGTAGTCTTGGGATGTTGCGAACTATGTTCGCATTGGGGAACTCCACCTGGCATTATGGTGTATGATCCGTAGCAATGGTTCCCGCACGTGCTCTATCGATTGTGGCCAATAGGTATGGCAGCAAGTCATCTTGAAGTAATCACTAGAAGATGTAGAACATGAATAACCTGGTTGTGGCCAGGTGGTATGAATTTAAAAGATGGAAGTCATTTGGGATGTTTGTGCTATCTTTAGTGATGTGTTGTATATGTATATATCTATATGTTAATATATGCTTTATCTGTTAAGTTCACCCTATCTGCTTGTTTGTGGCGATGATCGTATACGCGGTATACGTGAGCAGATGTTGTTGACGCAGGTGGTTCTGGTGGAGCTTAGCCACGGAGAGGGGATAGCTCGGGAGTTTTATGTTTTTACGTGTTTTATGATTTTGATATCCGATGTAAACTCTTATTAGATGTTTGAGACTATTTTCCATATTTTTGATAAATAATGGATATTGGCTTTCATTAATAAAGTTTTAATTTCCCGCATTTTTGGGAAATAAGGAATTATTAAATGCAGCGAGTTTATTATCTTCTTTATTTTTATTAAAAATCCGTAATATCTTGGCAGGATGTTACAAACCCAATTTGACATAGGCCGAAGGTCAAGACAAGTCATCTTGAATCCAGTATGGAGACAATTCAACATGAGTTCAGGGTTGAGACAATTCAGCTTGGACCCAAGGTCGAGACGATTCGGTTCGGATCGAAGGTCAAGTTAAGTCGACCCAAGCCGATGGTCAAGCCAAGTCAACCCAAATCGAAGGTCGAGACGAATAGGCCCGGGCTGAAGGTCGAGACTACTAGGCTAAAATGGGGACGAGTCAGCCTAGACTGAAAGATAGAATCAATTTATCCAAATATTTTTAAAATATATTTTTCCTTAAAAGAGAAATTAAATTGTTTTATCCAAAAAGGAAATAAAATTCCTTATCCAAACATAAGGTAAAGGTATCTCAAACTACTTGCCCCATATATGGATAACAAGTATTTGCACCAAATTTAGACCTATTTGTTAACTTACCTTTGATGTAATCTACACAAGTATCAAAATCAGTAAAGTCTGAAATACTAAGTACTCATTCATTTACTAATTTCTTAATTCTCTCAATAGAGATGTATACTAATCTTCAGTGCCACAAAATAAAGGATTATTCATTCACATCATATAGCTTTAACCGAGTCATATTGTAAATAGAACTATTTTTTACAAAAATAAACAAAATAGGATAAAAGCCATCAAATAGTTCACCAAAACCAAAAGTATAAGATTTATTTGACAATGTAAAAATATAATTTGAAAAGTTAAAGGAAAACCCCAAAGTAGCAAGTCTTGAAATCAAAGTCTAATTCTTAGAAAAACTAGGAACACAAAAAATATTTTTCGAATGTAGAATAAAGCCACTACTCCAACTTAATTCTCATGTTCAAATGACCTCTACATGTAAATCCATCTTTCTTTCTATGTAAATCCATCTTTCTTTCTGAGTATATGTATAACTCACTTTCTACTAGTCATCTTAGGTTTTCCATACCCTACAAGGTATGAGAAACATGGATTTATAGAACCAAAATTAATTCATCTTGTGTTATGATTGAAATCAATAATATTAGATTCATAGAAAAAAAAACCAAATGGATTACCTTTCTTCTCTAGTCAAATCTTCATTTTTTTTACAAAAGCCACACTTTGACTCTTTCATTATACCTGGATGAGCAGGAATTTATCCCTTGTGGTTAACATGACTTTTCTTAATTTTAAAATAGGTAGTCAAGTTTACCTTCTCCCTTCTTCTACTAATAACCTTTCCTCCTTTTGAACACATATGGTCGATGATTTATTAATAAACTACTTATCTTTATGTGTGTTGTAAGAAATTTCGAAAATGGCATACGAATGATGCAAGGTGACGAAAATATAATGTACTTGGAAAAAATAAGACAGGTTACTCTCTAATGCTTTCAATTGAGCCATAATATCCCTTATGAAATTTATATGATCATGCATTCCCATAATCCTGGTGAAAATAAACAAAATTGCATTTATAAAGGACCATATCGTAAGCTAATAGTATTTATAGTATAGACCTCTCAGTCAAACTCCAAGCAACAACTGACCAACGCAAGTCTAATCGGTCAAGGTGATCGGCCACACCAGAGATGGCCGATCGGATAGTTGTCTAACGCTATTAATCAACTTAAAAGTGGTTTAGCAGAAGTAAACTAAACAAAGGTATTAAGGAATGATTAGGTCACAATTAGGTTGGTAGTAAGTAAAAACCCATGACAAATAGTATAATTATAGGGTCTGAGTAAACTAGTAAGATTACATTCATTACAGCATTCAATATACCATGTACTTGGACATCTATGGACTTAAACATTGGAATATCTTCTGCAAGTACACCTAAATGGTTTGGTCTATAAGAACCCCCTAGCATTACATAAGTGAAAGATTGAAGTGAGCTCAAGACTAAAACATTAAGGAGCTATAAGTGTTTGATCGGTCTTGTAGAAACACTAACAGTATTTAAAATAAAAAATATACATGCAATATTACAATATAACAAATGTACAACATAACAAAATACACAACAAAGCACATTGTTTGATGGTTGGATAGGTTCACATTGCTTTTTAGTCATGTTCTCGATTCTTAGCTTGCTACTTATGTATATTGTATATTCTAATATATGTTGAAAAACAAAATTAAAAGCAATGCAATAAAACAAATCCCCTCTCCAATTATATGATAATGGATTGAATAAGTATTCGAAAATGGACCACATTCATTGTAATCACAAAAAATCTAAAATTTAGTACTTAGTATACACATTACCAAAATTGAAATGAGAATTTTCTAATGAGTGATATTTAATAATATATTCATCTTAATTGCCATCTTTCTCTACTAAGAGTTTTGATTTGATATACTTTAATTCTTTTACACATTTCATTCATAGTATTAATTTTCTATCAATGGATAATCATCAATATAATTATTTTGAGAATAATAGACAAATTTTTCTTAAGTTACAATAATTTATAATAAAAAAAATTCTATTTTTGTCTTAACTACAATAAAAGGTAAATAAAATGTAAATATGTAATTGTTATGGTACGTCCAATAGTTCTACATTACCGAGAAATTGAGACTTGAGGCTGGAATGTTGGTGTCGTCCATGGGAATGGAAAATAGATTATAAAGATGAACCATTGTTCCCCTTATACCTCAATTGGGGAGCTTATTCCAATACATCCAATAGTTCAACATCACTTAGGATTCAAAACCAATGATAATTTAAATTCACCTTCCTTCGTTATCCCTCTTATGTGTCTTTTATGGATAGATTTGTGCGGAGCTCCAGGATTTAATGTGAATAATACCTCATCTGCAATAATTGACCCTAAACAATGTTATCTCAATGTACTTGATGTTAAAACATTGGCATCATTTGTGGGGATGGAAAAGAGGTTCTATAAGACCCGTGAAAATTAATTAATTAATAAATGCGGGTAGTGGGAGTCTTTATGACATTTAATTCTTACTTGTATGACGTGAAAAAGTACTAGCTTAAGTGGTTAAGAGTACTTAATTATGTGATATGCTATTATTGTGTGATTTAATTTATTATTATTTTAACAACATGCTTGATCATGTTGAGTGATAACATAATTATAGAATTATGTGAATTATCATGAAACATGAATTGGTTGAATGGTTGTTCATTGAGTTGACATTGGCATGGTTATGGGTTTAAACCTTGGTAGAACCAAATTAAGCTTTCTTTTTGCCTATTTTTACATTTGGCATGAATGTGAAAGGTTAGAGAAAATCCTAGCTGAATGGGCCGCCAAGGGAGGCTGGAAAAACAGCTATAATGGTCCTTGAATGGTAATTACAAGCATCATTAAACCAAATTTTCGTTTTTGGTCATTAACTTAGCATTAAGGCACCATTAAAAGGCCAATTTTAGGTTAGAAGAAGGGTTTGCAGTATTGTCATTGTTACATAGTGATAAGAGAGCGAAATTGAGAGTGTGCTGAGAGAATTAAGAGCCTGTTTGGAGCTGAACTATGGGAGCACTAAGGGAAGCCATCTTTGGGTCAAGAAGAACTATCACACATTTAAATTTAAGCAAAGGAGACCAGGTTAGGAGACTTGGATCACGTTCTATTTATTTTTTTTATTTGTAAATGTATGAATTATAGCATGTATATGTATGATCACCTTTAAATTTCATTGAAATTCATGTTTCTAGAAATTTTTCAGAAACCGCCTAGCGGACGATGAACTGCTGCCAGGCCGTTCATCTGTGTTGTGTGATTTTCTGGGTTCCTATGAGGAACCGCCTGGAGGCGGAACCCTGTGCTGTTAGGCGACACAAGCTACCCAACCCAGTTTTCTGGGTTTTGATGAACTGCCCAACGGTGATGAACAACCGTCAAGCAACACGAGTCGAATTCATTCGATTTGGATGTTTTTTGTGTGTTGGGAGGTTTCTAATCAGGGAGAAATTGTGTTCTAATCTTTATGAATGATTAGACATCGTATTTCAATGGAAATTCGTGGAATTCGGGTTTAATTGAGATGAAAATCGCATGAAGGTTATCTTAGGGTTGATGAATTGGGGATTTCAAAAACGACACCAATCTAAATGGAAAATGTGAATGAATTTGGGTATGGGAAGTGTTAGAGATGAATTGTAATCCTAAAAGATGGAATAGTATCTTATAGAGTCATAAATTGGTTGAACTCGGAGTTGTTGTGAATGGGTTGAGGTTTGCAAGTGCAGAGAAGAATGTTGGGGTTCTTGGAACAGCAGGAACCACTTGGCGGCACGTTGGTTAGCGCCATGCGCCATACCAGAGATGCGAGTGGTGCTCTGATTCACGAAAAATGTTGTTTTTCGTATTTTCGCGGAACAGGAACCGCCTGGCGCTGGTTTTGAAACCCCCAGGCGCCACCTTCCTGATTTCTGGGCGTTAGGCGCCACCATTTTTCTAGTTTGCGAGTTTTCGTAAAACTACATTTCCCATTTCGTTAACCGTCCGATTTAGGTGAAATTTTGACAGGTGGTCCATAACATGTAGTTCTTCACTTTGAATGGTGGAGATTTTATTTTGAGATTATTAGCGAGAGATATGTGTTATGCACGATTGTTGATTTTGAAGTCTTTAAAATTCATGAATAATCTCTTGATAATTCCAAGTAACTTCTAATGAAGCATGATTGGGTTATGTTGTAAGTCTCTATGAAATTGAATGTTCCTTTGGGTTAGTCACACGTTGAGAATTGATTTATTGGTGAATGCATGTGTGTCAATATAAATTTGCATTGGTGCATAGGACATGTGCTTAATTTGTTATAGTGTTGTTGCTTTATATTTGTTTGAGCATGCCTTATTCATAAGTTAGAATTGAATGCTAGCATGGATTTAAAGGGTGGAATATATATATATATATATATATATATATATATATATATATATATATATATATATATATATATATATATATATATAT
>Ga0099822_1007858_pt1 | contig 13711 bp, 4 predicted proteins | sample CowpeawhiteBW_FD_76839 | JGI IMG/M metagenome (GOLD analysis project Ga0099822, IMG submission 76839) | Root nodule microbial communities of legume samples collected from California USA - Cow pea white BW | ecosystem: Host-associated > Plants > Roots > Nodule | place: USA: California | collected... | reverse complement strand
ATATATATATATATACAAAGAAAATATATATATATATATATATATATATATATATATATATATATATATATATATAAAAGGAGAATATGAGAAGTCATACATGTTCCAACAGTCAGTACTTAATTGTCATCCTACTTCGAAGTTATTGCAATTCCTTGGGAATAAACATTATAAAAAATAAGTATAAATTATAAAAAACAAACTCGTTACATAAATAATTATAAAAAAACTATTAAATAAAAATAATAACATTAGAACAAATACTAAATTATTAATTATAAAATCAAAACTCGTACAATGCTAAATTAAGGAATAAATGCTTCATTAACTTTGTTTTTGAAAAATGGGTTAAATATGTTTTTGGTCCCTCAAAACTATCAGATGTTAAAGAAGGATGTGAATAAAAAATCAAACTTTTATTAAAAAATGAAACTTTACGTACCATTGTCTCTAACCGATCTTTTCTAACCTTTCATTGATGTAAACAAAATCAAATTTAAGATCAAAGCAAACTTTAAGAAGATAATAGCAAAACAAAAAAGATGAATTTCTCAATCATGAAAATGTGTTGGAGATGAAAACAAAAAAACCAGTTGCAGAAAAGCAAGAATAAAAAGATGATTTTTTTTTATTGAGAATGATGAAAATAACCGAAAGCTTAGTAAAAAAAATACTTTGCATACCATTGTCATTGTGCAACGAAAAAAAAATCAATTATTATTCAAACTTTCTGCTGTTTGAGAGACTTGCCTGTCTTAGACCTTTTTATTTCAACCATTTAGACCAAAACAAAGTAGGATGAAAACACAAAAATCAGTTGCATAAAAGAAGGAATAAAAAGATGATTTTTTTTTTAGAAGGATGAAAATAACCGAAAGCTTAGTAAAAAAATCAAATCTTGTTCAAAGCTACAACTGTTTGAGAGTCTTGCCTGTCTTCGACCTTTTCATTTCAACCATTTAGATCAGAACAAAGTAAGATGAAAACACAAAAACAGTTAGATAAAAGCAAGAATAAAAAGATGATTTTTTTTTCATTGAGAAGGATGAAAACAACCGAAAGTTGAGTAAAAATAAATACTTTAAATACTGTTGTCATTCGGCAACCAAAAATATCAAATCTTGTTCAAAGCTTCCGCTGTTTGAGAGTCTTGCCTGTCTTTGACCTTTTTATTTCAACCATTTTGATCATAACAAAGTAGGATGAAAACACAAAAAATAGTTAGATAAAAGCAAGAATAAAAAGATGATTTTTGTTTCATTGAGAAGGATGAAAATAACCGAAAGTTGAGTAAAAATAAATACTTTACATACCATTGTCATTCTGCAACCAAAAAAATCAAATCTTGTTCAAAGCTTATGCTATTTGAGAGTCTTGCCTGTCTTCGGCCTTTTCATTTCAACCATTTAGACCAGAACAAAGTAGGATGAAAAAGATGATTATTTTTTTTCATTGAGAAGGTTGAAAATAACTGATAGTTGAGTAAAAATAAATACTTTACATACCGTTCTCATTCTTGCTCGTGACCCATCTTCTACTCATTTCATTCAACTGAAGAAAAACTGAAATCAGAAAGAAAACAAACTTAAGTAGATATTTAAATGTGTTAGTGACAAACATTGAGATGAAGAATCGTAAAAAAGAAAAAAGAGTTCACAGATCTGAATGTTTGAGTCAGAAAGATAGAGATGAAGTCTAGTAAAAAAGGTGAGGACGTATGTAAAATGAGAAAGATGGGCGTTCTATGTGAGTGAGAAAGAGAGAGATGAAGTTGAAGATGTGGTGTTCGCCATGGTGTTGTGTGTGAGTGATCCAGAGACAGATGAAGAAGATGAAGAGGTTGGAGAAAGAGAGAGAGAAGAAGCTGAAGAGGTTTGAGAAAGAGAGAAGTTTGAAAGAGGATGATATTGTGTGTGGGAAATAGAGAGTGAGAACAAAATAGTGTGAGACTGATTTCTTTTAGATTTATTTTTTAATCTTCAAAATTCTGAGAGATTGACACGTAGTCATATTTTCCTGTTGTAGAAAGTAAATTTTGAATGCAAATGGTTCAGAAATATTAAAATAGTGAGGAAGTTGTCATTTGTTAGTTCACAATTGTATATAGTATTAGATGTCAGGTGTCATTTCTTCATTCTCAATTTGGTTTCTATATTTTAATTTTTGTCTCAATTTAGTCCCAAATTTTTTGAGTAATTTTGTCATTTTCCAAATTGAAAGGAAATTTAAATTCTATATAAATATACACAAATATTTCTATCAAAATTGATATTTCAAGTAAATATTTTTAACAAATATACACTTGATCCATAGGCTGAAAACCGTGAAGTTACCAGTCTTGTATACACTTTTGTAGTTATGTATGAATGCATGCTCGCCCAGCCGGATATGTTGTCAAATATGAGAACTAGCACCAACAAATCAACTAAACATCAATATTAAGGTCATAAACCTCGGTTTACTACTCTAATGAAGATCTGAATAATGGCTTGACCGTCAGAATACCTTATGCAAATATACCTTAAGAAAATCGAAAGACAAAAAAATGAACAGAATCAAGAAATACCTAGGAGAAAATCATTCGACTATGCAAGAACGTGAATTATTACTTATACATATTTAAATAGTTATTGCATACATGCATTCATCATGGATTCATAGATTTATACTAATTTAGATATAGTATGTTGAAAAGAATAAAACATAATTAATATTAAGCTAAAAACGTTGTGCTGCTTATATTGTTCAAACCCGTAATTAAAAGTAAAATTTGACATGATACACATCCTCTTCAATATTGGTCGTTAGGAATTCTATTGGTTCAAATTCTCTTCTATTGTTTATATGAAATTAACTTTGATATATACCTATAAGAATCTCCCGCATATAGGAACAAAAAAAAAAGGTGATTGTATAATATGAATGTGACATATTTACTAATTTCAAGCAGCTATAATAAAATTTTAATTAAGATACATATATTGTATATTTTTAATTACCAAATAAAACAACCGACTAATGCAATTTGGAAGTGGGATTGTTTTATTATTAACGTCACATCTTAGAACTTTCAACGATGGAGTTTATCTTAAATTCTAAACGTGTATAATGAATTTCTTTTAACACGTTAAATCAGATCAGATGAATAATTTTTTTTTTCTTCAAATTCAAGTAGTGTGTGAAAATTTCTTCTCGGATTGTACAGAAAATCATTTTCTTAAAGTAAAGTTCGCGACTGTGTGGGTTCATCTGCGTTAACCTGAATTTACAATAGCATGTTCGTAACAGTTATAAGTAACTTATATTAACTAAACTCATAAGAAAATGACATTATGTAAAATATAAAATCTTAAGATAACGAAGTTATAATTTTTTTTATAGTTACATTTAAATTTTAATTAAATAAACATGTTAGAAAATCGGTAAAGATTAAGAGGAGAGAACAAGAGCTTTTAAAAAGGAAATTATGGGTAAGGTAAAAGGGAAAATTAAAAAAAAATAAAAATTTAGGAAGTGAGAAAGTAGACTTTGGAGATTAAGATCATAAAGTGGGTTTTATAGAAGAAATAAGCGCCCCATGGAGGAAAACAATAATTCACGAAAAGTATATTTGCATTATATTTCATCATCACTAGTCAATTTTGTCTGAGTGGAAAACTTCTCTAACAAAAAGTAAACATAATCACTTATTTATAAATTCCCTAACTAATGATGAAATTTCAAGATTTTAATATGTAAATATATAATTATCAAATAATCCATGTCTATGATGTTTTTGTTTTGTTTTAATTTACTTTTCAAATGACAATTGTCTTCAACTTCTTCTCTAAAATATCTTTAAGTGATTTCACCTGCTAATTGGTTGATAGAACCACCTTTGAGTATCACTACTAATTTCTTACGAAAAATCGTTTGAGTACTTGTTTTCTTGATGTCTTGGATTAATAATTTCAACAATTGTCACTTCACATTTTTCTTCAACATAGTTTCAAGTACAACCTTCTACTATAATATCATTGTGACATTTTCCACACCTTTTGACACATCCATCTTTCATTTCTCGAAAACTTCAACAGCTTAAATACCTAAAATCTATAAATGAGGCCAAAAAAAAGTTTGGACATCTTTATTTATTAAACACTTTATCACCGTCCATTATTTTTTCTTTGTCTCCCTTTTTTTAAGCTATGTTATACTAATAAGCACCATACAACATATCAACATAGTTAAAAGAAAGAAAATGATACAAACCTGAAGGAAATAGTCCAACATTCATGTAAATAAGAAAAAACTGAGCAAACAAACAAGTGCTTAGTTAATTCACTTATTTTTTAGTTGTTAGTTCAACAAAATCCAAATAATCCTCCTTCACGAAGTATCCTTCCTCACGAAGTATAAGAGAAATGACTCAAGATCGAATCCAAGAAAATAATGCATATTAAATGAACAAAAAATTAAACAAAGGAGGAAAAAGAATTTTTAAAACCAAGAAAAAGTGCAGAATTGTATTGAATTAAAACTAAACTAAACTAAATGCATGAGTGAATTAAATGAAGATATGCATGAATGCAATGCATGGGACCTAATGGTTTAAATGTAATGAGAAAGTGTCTAGTTAGAATGTGTAAAAGGGAATGAAAGTGAATCTAAGTGAAAGATGCCTACGTGATCATGATCAAAAATTGGCAATGCATGACAAAATTTTCACTAGACCAAAACCAAAATTTTGGAAGAATTGAAAACACTCAAACTGAACTGCTGATGTATACAAGGACTAGTGTGCTATGCACACGTCAATTGGGCACCTAAGCATGCACAGAACTAATTCAGCAGAATACTAATGCACTAGACCAAGATATGCATGAAGATTTATACTATCCGGCTCTAAAACAGATTCCAAAAGTTATGCAATACAGTGTTCCAAGTGAATGCAGAATTAGAGTGAAAATATGTACGTGAATGCAATGCAAGGGTGAATTGGACTACATATGCATATGCAAATCTTATTTCAACAGAGAAAAATAATCAACTTAAACTAAATCAAAGCAACAGGAATTATCAGCTGGAATTTAAAGTAAACATAATTTAAAAGCAATGAAACTTAAACTGAAATCCAGTGCAATGAATGAACAAGGGCTTATCTACACTCAAGAAGACATCTTAACAATGTATGTCCACTTTGGGGTCACGTATTCCCTAAAGAGGAACATTGATATGTGCAGATTTTACCTTGGCTCAAATCAGTGACTCGAAAACAATAACTGAAATGAAAACTGGAAAGCATTAAAGGAAATTTGAAATGATGTGGAATTTAAAGGCAAAAAACTAAAAATGCAATCAAACACTTGAATAAACAAAACTTGCAAGTTGTAAATCAAAATCAAAACAAAACCAGTGTATTTCATTGTAATCAGCAGAGTACACAAGATTAAGGAAGTGCTAGAAATCAAATGGTGAAAGGAAGATCTCTTTGTCCAATCCTAGTTTCTATTTAGGTGAACTAAGTAGAACCACCTAACACACTAGGGAAACCCCAATCTCATGAAGGCGCTATTGTTTCGCTCATCAGATATGGAGAGAACCCCTTACATTACTTTCCTCTCCCTCACTCACAAGAACATAAGAACACAAACATGAACTATACCTTTTTAGCACATTTTAAAAACAACTCTATTTTTTTAGACTATCAACAAAAACTAATTAATTAAAGACAAACTAATATTTGTTTAAACTAAAAAGAAAGTTTTAGAAAGGAAAAATACTAGAAATGGAGTGTTAACACAAATAAAAAAAAGTCATATATAGTGAAATTCATAAAAGAATTCCACAAAATAAAATCTTGTTTGAGTCACTCTATAGTTCACTGATTTATGATCATAAACATTAACCTTTCTATAAATATGTGAACAATAAATATGAAAGGAGGAGAAAATCTTCATGTGTGTAAGCCATCGAAAGAGTACCTCTGTAATACAAAAAATAATGATTATGTTTGATTGAATTTATATTATGCATCGAGGTTAGTTGTCTAAACCTCTACCTTTCCTTAAATTGAAATCATAATTCTTTTCGAGAAACTCAATAGTGTCTCCCTTTATTGCTGATGGGTTTCTCATGGTAATTGTGAGTGTTTCATAGTGGTTGCTCCGATTGCGCTGAAGTATTTGTTGGTTAAGTGCATCATTGAGGTACCTTGGTAGTTAATGTTTAGTGACCAATTTTCTTTGGTAACTAAATTTTGGTTTTTTTTGCACTTAAAGGCAAATTATCTAAGTTAATTACAAAAATTGGCAAATTTAGAAAAAAATCAAAAATAGGCAAATCGTGCAACCGCCACACGATTTCATCCTAAAGGCATTGTGCACCCCCTAATGCTTTCTTTGATTTTTGTGGGTCAACCAGTTAGATCTAGAAATTATGGGGACGAGGGACAGTGTGCAGGCGATTTTCACCTAGAAATTATGTGGGGGGCAGACGTTTTTGGGGCATCGATTACAAAAGCATGTAATCGATTACCAAAGGAAATGTTGTTGTGCTAGGTTTTTGTAATAGATTACACACTTAATGTAATCGATTACGAAAGAGTTTTTTACATTTTATTATTGATAACATATTCAATCTGATCGAAAAAGTGGTAGGAAGCGTGATTAATGTTTTATAGATGATGAAAGTTGTAAGATTTAAGCGAGGGGAAAGTGGTGGCGCACGTGACCCATGTCTTCCTCAAGTCGACCAACCTGAGCATCTAGATTGTTAAATAGGGTACTAAAAAAAGCGCGAAGGTCACGGATCTCATGCATTTACTTGCAGCTAAATTTTAATTTCGTTAAACTAAAACAATTCACTTTGTTGCCACCAATCTAAGTTACAATGTTATATACTATTTCATACAAAAATTGGTGTTGTAATTGATTACATTTAATTCGAAATCGATTACAAAAAACCTCCTTCATGTCCTAAACTCCTTGATATAAATAAGATATTTTCATGTAGTATGTGTAATATATCTCTTTAGGTGGTTTTAGAATCTTAATAACGAGAGTGTATGGATGCCTCTATTGTGATAATCTCTGTCAACTATTGTAATTTGTGTTTAATGTATGTAGAATAAAGTCATTGTAATTATTATTTTTCTCTATTTCACACCTAGGTTTTAAGGAAAACAAGATAATTCTTCATATTCATAACTCTAAAAGAAAACAAGATAATTCTTCATCAATAGCTCTTGTGGTATTTCCCCTTCAAAATGGTTGGATGAGAAGTCGATCGAAGTTAAGACAGTTATAATCTTATCCAGATCCATCTGTTGACCTTTGAGTGTAACTGTCACTGAATCACGATAAACTATTTCGTCAGAATATCGTACAATATGATCGTTCTAGTTTTCTACGTTTGATTTAGCAGACATCATTGCTTCCCACCTTTTGAAGAGTGTTTGAGGTAGCTTGCCACTGAAATGGTTAATGGCTAGATCAAGTATTTGAAGAACGGGCCATGTGGCATTGGTGTTTGTGATGCTCCGACACGGCGTTTTACTAATGCTTCCCGCTCCCGACGCGGACACGGACGCGGAGGCGCGGTGGACACCTGCACGACGCGGTGTCGGAAACTTCTCGATGGATCAGACGCGGTGAGCTCTGCGACACGTGCAAGAGGACACTGTGGATGCGCGACTCTGATTCCAGATTTGGGGGAGCGATGCATCTTTTTCAATTTTGTCGTATTTCCGTATCCGTGTCCGTGTCGTGTCCGTATCCGTATCCGTGTCTGGGCATCATAGGTGTTTGGACATCCAATGTGACCATCTAAATTATTTCTCGCAAGACTAAGACCCGGAGTGTGGATATCTTCATTAACATGCACGGAAAGACATCCACAATCTTGTTTTCTCCGAGGTTTAATATTTCTAACCATGTGCAATTAGAAAGAGATTTCGGAATCTTTCCATCTAATTTATTGTCACGGAGATCCAGTATCTCTAGAGTACAGGTAGCTGAAAAGATATCTGGTAAAGGGCCCATGAGACTGTTCTGTCTAAGATTTAATATCTCAGTACTCGCTTCCAATAAACACAAGGGAATTTTTCCATCAATGTTGTTATTCGAAAGATCAAGCACTTGAAGATGTGAAACATTGCAGAAGGAATCAGGGATACTGCCACTCAAAGCATTGTTTGAAAGGGAGATGAAAGATGTGAAAGTCAGGTAATTACCGATGTTTCGTGGGATAACAGAGTTTAATTTGTTGCTTGAGAAATCCAAATATTCCAAATTCTCAGGAAAAGAAGGTATCGGCCCCTCAAGTTTATTATGATGCAGATCAAGATAAGAGAATCTGGTAGAAAGATTCTGCAAAGGTCCTTCCAAATGAGTCAACATATTATGAGAAATATTCAGCATCCAAAGATTCTCGAGTTTCCAAATCCAGTTGGGTACTATTCCATGGATATAGTTATCTGAAAGATAGAGATATTCTATATTGGAGTGATTACTCAAGAAACCAGGAAAAGTTTTCAAGTTGCAGAATGCGAACTTTAGATTATTGCTACGTAAATCGAGGGAGTATAATTGAGAGGAAGATACGTTTGTAAATTCGTCTAGTTGGCCAAACTGATTATTGGAAAGGTCAATATTTCCTAGCTGTGGGAGTGTAAAGAGGGATGAAGGAATGCTCCCACTAATCGAGTTATGATCCAGGTAAATGGTAACAAGATTGTTGAGTCCTTCAAAGTGAGAAGATGGAATTGAACCACTCAAACCATTATAAGAAAGGTCTAAGTAACTAAGGCTTTTGGCCATATTAAATGATGGGATTTGACCTGTGAAGTTGTTATCTGACAAGTACAGGTAACGGAGTTCAGTGAGGTTTGACAGTGAATTGGGAATTGTTCCGTTAAATTGACAATAAGAAAAATCCAAATGAGATAAGTTCCTCATGTTACCAATAGAGCGTGGAAATGCTCCAGAGAACTTTGTGCCACTTACCATTAAAGTCTGAAGAGATCCTAGTGGGAAGTCCGGAAAAAAGCCTTGGAGATGGTGGTTCCAGGTTACGTCAACAACTACCAATGTTACCATGTTGAAGATCTTCTGCGGAAATGTTCCTGTCAACTGGCACCTAGAAAGACTTAAGATGGTCAGAAATTTAAAATCGGCAAATGTTTCTGGCACTGCGGATGATAATCCGTTCTCATCGAGAACAATGACCGATAGATTCTCAAGGCTTGCCAGGGAAGGATCCAGGGGTCCTGAGAGATTGCACTGTGACATGCTAGTTTCTTGCAAGTCACGCAGTGACACCAAAGCACTGGACCATTCATGTCCTGCAGCTGATATACTTACACCATCCAAATACAGTTGCCTAATACTTGTGAGATTTTGGACAAGCTTTCTTAGATTTGGGTTCTCAAGCTTGAGCTCATTATTCCATTCACAAGGGAGAAACCAAGTAGTGGAAGAGAGATCAAGAGTAACCAACCTTGTCATCTGAGAAATCTCTATTGGAATCTGACCCAGAAAGCCCGCACATGACAGATTCAGACTAGTCAAAATTTCCATCCTTTTGAATGCAGATGGAATGAAAGATGTGAAATTATTATAAGCCAAATTCAATGTCTGGAGATGTTGAAGACTGAAAAGGCTACTTGAATTGCCTAAAGCTCCAGTGACTGATTCTTCGCTGAGATCAAGAGCAGTAACGTGTCCCTCCTTGTCACAAGATACCCCTATCCAGCTGCAGCAATCATTAGTTGGACTCCATGACTTCAGTTTGGTGCTGCTTTCAAAGGCGAAAGTGAGGTTGTTCTTGAGTTGGAGCAGCAATGACCTCTGATCTTCAAGACATTGGCCAGAAACCGAAACGAGGTTGTTGTAGAGGCTCAGCCAAAACAATGGCATGGCCAGAAGTGGTGAGACTAGCTCAGTTCTCATTGTAGATGATAATTATGGTGATGACACCCACGACCAGAGACCGTTGAAGAAAACTGAAACAACAAAAAAGGTTGTTGCCATTTCCAAAAGTTTTTTGGTATGGTTAAAAACTCGCAACTTTTACGGCAAAGTCTTTCGTCAATGTTGGCTTTCATTATTGACCCACCCATCGCACTTTGTAGGAACGTCCCTGTTCCGGCCCTTCAAAGTTGGCTTTCATTTAGGCCCTCGTTTTTAATGATATTAATTTCTTACTCCCACGTTTCTTTTACTCTTCTAAATACTGTATCTGTTTGTTTTCTTAAATAAGTCACTCTGCACTTATTTTCATATTTAAGTATCCATCTTCTTTTTTTTAAATTTAGTGTGATCATAGTCAAGAGTTATAAAATTTCAAACTTTACTATATACTTTAACATCTCAGTTTCTGTTTGATGAGACTTATCATAATGAATATAATTATAAATTTTGTTTTTTATGAAAGTTGGTTTATATGGTCAGTACTTAGCTCAAGATGAGTGAGAAATTTGTTTTTGTGCATATTTACAAAATCTCTTTTGTGTATTAAACAAAGACAAAAATTTTTGTAACATGCAAATCCACTAAATTGATTTAGAGTATATTTTTTCTCCCTTCAGGTGTATTTTCACAAGAGAAATTATCTTTCTTATTTATTTTTTTCCTTGTTACAACCTTTAGATTTTTTATTTTATTTTTATTTCATTACATTCTACCAAGAACTCTTTGATTTTAAAGACATGTCGGGAAGTGAAAACTAGAGAAAAAGTCATATTCAAATCGTGGTAATAGATTCAACCAGTCGGTTCAATAACAAATCGGATATTTTATGAAAAAAAAGAGTAGATCGATTTAGAAAGACTATATATCAGGAAAAGAGAAGATTAAAGAAAGAAGTTGGATAACGGATGATAAATATTAAAGAAGAATAATCATGCTAACCATGAAGAGGACAAAAGAGTTAAGGGTCCGGAAAGAGGGAATAAAGAGAGACATAGAATAGAAAGGAAGAGCATCCTATGGAAGGTACGAAGGTTTGTTTTTTTTTTTTCCCTCTTCGCTAAAAATTGTTGAAATATGATATTTTCTTCTTTGTGTATGAGACATGATATTTGTATTTTTACGAATAATCAGAGAAAGTTTATCTAAGAGGTGCTCAGGGTGTGTCTGGTTTGTATCTTTAAAACTGTTTTTAGTTTTTGAAGTGCAACTAAATCAAATTGTTTAGATAGTCGGTGCTGGAGTGTGGTATACGGCACAGAACAGGGTGTGGATTTGGAGGAGAGATTGGACAAAGATAAAAGAAGAAGAACAACATGACAGTACATTTCCCATGGTTTCTGCATTTTAGAACATTTGTTTTGGAAACAATTTTCAAAACTTAATAAATTTTGGATGAAAATTTTGATTGATGAGTAGTGTGGAATTGTTTTAGAAGGCAGTTTCTTAAATTAAAAGGAGAGAAGGGAATCAAACATGTCCTTAGTTTTTTATTTATTTTAGGATTCTGTTTTTATGTTTCACAATTAAAAACTCTTGCCAAAATTATTTGAAATACTTTTTAAATTTTTAAAATTCTAAAAAATATTTATTAGCAAAGTCCCTCAGTAAAGTCCATTCTGCATCTTGAAACACTTCACAAGGATAATATCAATACTCACCCCTTCAACAAAGGAAACAAAGAATCTTCCAATTCCATTGCAACACCTCCAAGTTGAATTAGAACTTTAAGAATGAAAAAATCGTAAGTGTGTTAAGATTAAGGTGTATTAACAATACATTAACTACTCTGGTTTGACAAGTCAAATTGAAGTGAATAAAAGAATAAAAGATAGTCAATAGTAAAAGCTATAGCATCGAACATTGTTCATTTCATAATTTCCTTCTTTTCCACAATCACACCAATGCCAGAACAGTTCCATACAGATCATAATGTCAGTTGTATTGACGGAAAACAGTGAGTAGAAAATAATTGAAAAATAGACGATACCTCGATAACATGATGATCTAATAATAAATCAAACCAGATGAAGCTGAATATATGGCAACAAACTTTTTAGTCAGCTCGCGCATCTGTAACATTAATGTTATGCCCTAACTGCAACATTAAAATAAAAAATGAACTTCTACTTTGCCATCTGTAACACCAAAGTAAGCACACTAATATAACCTAGTACCTTAGTTTAAAACAAAAGTTAGCTGAAATCACATAAACCATTAGAAAAGTTCATGGGAATAATAACATTCTACAAATATAGTTGCTAATATTAACTTTCTCTACAAGGCATGGAAGAAACACTGCCACTTCAGATTCTGTTAGAGTGTAACCCTCCTCCTTCAAGGTGTCAAGCAGTTCAGGAATAAGTTCCAGCACCTGAGCAATTAAATTGAAAGAAGTTACAACAGACACCATACATTGCAAACCAAAGAAGAAAAGAAGGAAACTGGCATCACAACAAAAAACAAAAATAATAGAAACCTTCAATAGACATGTTGTGTTTGATTTGCAAAACGAACACAAACCACTTCAGAAGAATGTCCAAAACTTCTATTACTTCCTTAGCAATGGAAGGAAGGGCCTGAAAAGTGCAATTGCAGTTTGTACAAGTTCCGGTAAATAAAAAAAGCATGGAAGTTATTGAGAATATTATAAGAACAACCTCCTGCAGCATTTGAAGTCCATCAACTTGCTTCTTAAAATCTGCACTTAAGAGTCTCCTATGTAAATCCTATCGGAAATACCATCATGTCATCATGCAAATTGCAGTCACTTTTAATATAATTCAATAGTTATAGAAAGTTAGAGTTATGTATACTTATTCCTCAACAAATAGTCCCACGTCAATATCTTGAATTTGCTCAGGACGAGGGTCCTCAAACTTTAACCTTCGAACCACCATTCTCCCTATCTTCCTGCATGTAAGACAATCATGAAGATGACAGTCCAGCACAAATACTTTGAAGATCTCAAGTAAAGTTTGGTAAACCCAACCCCAAACAACATTACCTTATTTGAATCATTGATATTTAACAAAGCTTGAGACTGTACCACTATATCTTGAACAGATATTGGTTAAGATTTAGTGCCTTATATTGCCTCGGCTCTCTGTTGAGATGATGAAACAAATAGTTAGAAAATCCAAACAAATCTAAGAGTAATTAACAAAAAGGAAAAAGAAACTACCGAAGATGCATCTCTATTTCCATGTTTCGAAACACCATTAGCAGTTGATTTCCGAAACCTCAAGCAGGAGCTCTATGAAACAACTGCACCCCTTGACAGAGGTGTTAAGGCTACTCCTGAGGACCAAGAACGTGTGGACTAGGTCCGACTGAAAACTAGCAATTCACAAGTTACATTATTTTAGTAGTTATTTAGTAGTGTGAAGCAGCCGCTGTTGCCATGCTAATTGGTCCTGTTGCTCCCATTGCTTTTGAAAGCAAATTGAGAGGAAGTCATGTGGCTCATGCGTACGACTTCTACACGCCAAATCTTGCCGGTGAATATCCAGTAAGTTGTTCAGTATTTTTGCTCTTTTGTGTTAGACAATTTAGGACTAAGGGATTTAGTGTTTGTTCTTGCAGAGAATAAATAAGATATTAGCACTACAAGAAAATGTCTTATTACTAACTAATTTTAGTGACTAAAAGTTGTTAGTCACTATAGTGACCAATTTAGATACCAATTTACAAAATTAGAATTTATTGGTTACTAAAATAGTCACTAATATAAATAAAAAATTATAATTGGTTACTAAATTTGT
>Ga0099822_1007854_pt1 | contig 13718 bp, 4 predicted proteins | sample CowpeawhiteBW_FD_76839 | JGI IMG/M metagenome (GOLD analysis project Ga0099822, IMG submission 76839) | Root nodule microbial communities of legume samples collected from California USA - Cow pea white BW | ecosystem: Host-associated > Plants > Roots > Nodule | place: USA: California | collected... | reverse complement strand
TTTCCTCTCTCTACCTCTAGCCACCTTCCTTAGGCTAGCATAGATTAGGAAATCCTATCACCTCTTTCACCTTCCATTGCTTGCAAGTGCCTTCCAACTTGCCTCTATTCCTTCATCCATTTCTGCTGCCCATGGAGCTCTTCATGCACCTTTGGAGCTCCACCACCCTGACTTGATCTTTTTCTGCACTTTATCGAATTCCAACCTTCCATATACTCCTGGCACATTTCCATAAATCAATTCTCTTAATATTTGTATTATTCCCACCTGCTAATCTCTATATCTTCCAAATCTCATTATGTCCTCAAGACAATTTACTCAATGTCAATTGAATCAAAAACATATCCCTAGTTTAAGTTTTTCTCCCAAGTATACCACTCATACCCTCAGGTTTAACACTTTTCACTGTGCAGTTTTATACCTTCCTCACTCTTAACACAATTGGGTTTACCATCATTCAGTTATCCTTCTTAACTCATTATTCCAACTTCTAGAAATGGTGGTTACGTTCTGGATTAATTTGGCACCTAATAGTACCTCCAAGTCCTCAACCTCTTCTGGCTCGCGTCGCCTGGTGGAAATTCATCACCGCTAGGCAGTTCATTAGAGAAACTCATAAATGGGTTATCAACCTATGTTGCCTAGCGGCACAGGGCCTCACCGCTAGGCTGTTCCTCCACGAAACCATAAAAAAACACAAAATGATATAAGCCGTCTGGCGACTATGTATAGCCCGCCTGGCGGCTATGTATAGCCCGCCAGGCGATTTCTGGAAAATTTCCAGAACTCAAAAAAATCACAATTCAGTCAGGGTTCATGCATTTTTATCATACATTTATTATACACTTTATGCGAGGATATAAAATTAATGTGGGAAACTCCCCTAACTTGGATCTTTTTGCTTACAAACTTGAAGTGCTCTAAATTCTCCCTTGCTTCCAAATGCCTCATGTAGACCTCCTCAAACTACCTCTATGATTCACTCAACACACTCTCTTCACTCTGATTTTTCTCTCAGTACCAACAGAGGGCAAACCAAACCTTTTTCTCCTATCTAAATTACCTTTTAAATGTGACTTTAAGGTGGTTTAATTGCACAAAACGAAAATGACATAATAGTGATGTTAATTACCATTTATTTGGCCTTTATGGCATGTTTTTTCAGCTACCCATGGCTGCCTATTCATCTAGGGTTTCCAGCTACCCATGGCTGCCTATTCATCTAGGGTTTCCATCAACTCTTCATATTCAAGCCAAAGTCAAAAATACAAAAAATAAGGTTTAATTTGGGTTCTCCAAAGTTTGAACCCATAACCATACCAATGCCAAGTCAATGCTAACCGTCATGCCAATTCATGTTTCATGCTAACTAATACTATTTAAGCATTATATCATGAGAAACGTGATTAATCATATCATTAAAATAATAATACTTAAATAGCACATAAATGATATTCATAGGACTAGAACCCAAGTCCTTTCACACAATCAAAGTACGCTCAACCATTTGAGCTGATACTTTTCCACATCACACCAATCAAAAATTAATGTCATAAATGATCTTCCATCCCGCATTTATTAATTATTTATTTATTTAATTAATTAAATTTTGCGGGTCTTATATTGTCTATTTGAATCTGTGGGAGTCGGGTGTACTATAGGTCAGACCAGCTGAGTTACTGTCTCGCGTGCGCCTGGTGGCAAGGTGTGGACCGCCAAGCGATAAACACCACAACAGGCGGAACACCCATTGCCGCCAGACGATCTGGGCAGATTTTGCCTGGCAGTGCTTGGGGTTGCGCCAGGCGATGACGCTGCAAACCGTGATTTTTATGTGTGTGGCTTTTAAGTAATGATGCTATACTTGGATCAGGAGATGTTGTGCCATGAGCGGATAGGTTCATGGATGGTGGTTAACATGTGATGATATGAGCAGGGAGGTTCATATCCAGCTACTCTCGTGTGGGGATACAAGTGAGGTAGGTTCGTATGTTTCGTGCTCACACTTGAGATATGCTACGTGCATGAGGTACGTGGCTGGTGGATCACATGTTTTGGACTATGGGTGGGTAGGTCCGTAGAGCAGGACTATGAGCGGGGAGGTTCGTAGAGGCAGGACCATGAGCGGGCAGGTTCGTGCGAGCATCACATTCCTGAGTCCAAGGCTAACCATTTGTGTGATTTGAATGCTGAAAAGCCTTGGGGTTAAGGTCTTGGCCAAGAACTAATTAAGAAGAATAAGATGGGTGCATTAATTACCTTTTGTTATTGTATATGTTATTTCTGATTTTATCAGCTCACCCTTTCTCTTTGTGTTTGGCGATGATCTTGTGATTCGTTACACGGGAGCAGAGGATGATACAGGTGATGCTAAGGATGCTCAGACGACGGAGTGAGGGCTAGTTGGGATTAGAGCTAGGGATTTTGTTATACTATCATGTATGTTATTGAATTTTGGAACTTGTAATACTTTTGTTATTACTATTTTATAAATTTTGGCGCGTGTTTACACAGTTTAAATTTTCCCGCGTTTTGGAATAATAATATTGTGACTTTTGAGATTCACTTTTGTCTATATTTCTTTTTAAAACCCGAATGAAATTAGTGTTTTATCTTTACTTATCTTTTACTATGATAAAATGAAATTTTCACTTTTATCTTATCTAGTAAAATCTAAGTAAAGAGGGGCAGTTGTCAACACCCAATTTCGTCCGGGTGAATGCATTTTGTTTTGTTAAATAAAAAATAAAAAATAAAATAAAATAAAAATATGTTAGGTTTTAACTTTAATTCTACCATGAAAAAAAAGAAAAAAAAAGAAAATGAAGGGAGAATCTAAGTTGTTTTTAATTATCACACCCTTTTCATGAGTCCAAATGTTTTATACATATTTTAACCCCACCCATTGTTTGCTATTTATACTCTTCACATGACATGTTAGAAGAGGACATTTTATAATTTCTATTTTTAGATAATGGTATAATATTAGGAGAAATATGTTTTTTATAATAATTTGAACAAATATCTCACATTTACACTTATGTAATGTGTCTCATTGATTTGTTAGTGAGGGAAGATATTATTTTAACAATTAGAAGTAAATGTTCCCGATAATAATGATTTTTTAGAGAATGGTACGATTTTAATAGTTAGAAGAAAATATTCCTGGTAATAATTATGATCAATTATATGAATAATATGTTATGATTTGATCACGATCTTTATGTGACGGAAAATATGATTCTAGTTATTACAGGCAATATTTCGTTAATAATTATAATCAATATCGTGGATATTATGTGACCATTTAATTTCTATAATATGTTTCATCAGGACCAATTCCTTCCTCATATATTTATTATAATTAAAGACTAGGATTTCAGTGGTATTCCAAGGTGTTATATAAGCACCAAATTTCTCCAATGCAACACAGAGAAAAAAATTCGAAAAACACCTCTTTTATTTTAATACCAGAGCACACACGGAAAAGGGGGTCACCTTACTATCCTTTTAGTCAGTTTTGATTTGTTCGTGTCCCAGAAAGGTAAACTCTCTTTGCTCCTAATGCTATTCATGATTCTCTTATAATATCAAATGTATGATCAATTAACCTGTTATATGATTAAATGTGTTTGGGGTTCGCACATTAGATGATTTTGGGTTTCTCATTGATATGCTCAACCCTTCTCTTTCCTTTTATTTAGAAGGACATTTATCTTGATAATTAAAAATGTTTCTTTTATAGGCTTTAATTCTCTCTAAAAAAAATAATAAATAAAAAAAAGATGTAAAATTATATTATTTCTTTTATAAAAGTATTGAATATCATATCAAGTCTCGGACTTGCTTGATAATCAAAACACTCATTCACAAGCTTTTAATTCTTTTTTTAAAATTAATAATAAAAAAATAAAAATTATAAAATCATTTTAAATATCATGTAAAATCTCATATTTGCTTGATAACTAAATTTTTTATCATGTAGAATGTCAGGTTCTCTTGATATTAATACAAAAAATATATATTAAAATCTAAAAAAAAAAGAAAATAATAATATCAAACAACAAATTTTTTATAAAGAATTACGTTATCCCTAATTTTCCAAAGGGAAATACGTAGGAGCGAGGTACAATCCTTGTTACGCCAACAAAAATAAAAAATTAATTTTGTTTTTAATCTTTATTATTTTATATGTGTTTTTATTTTGTTTGATTTTTAGTGAACAACAAATATTTTAAACATCAAATTCTATCTTGCACACTTAATTAAAGAGGGAACCGACTTAAGACGGGCGTTGTGGGGTTCAAATACCTTCCCCACACGTAACCAACTCCCGAATTCAAATTTGGTTTCGAAGACCATTCTTTTTTAAGGTTTTTCTATAGTTTTGCATAATAAATTATGGCGACGTCTCCTATATTTTTTTAAAATTATTTTTGTTGTCTCGTCGCAATTTCGGTTGCGACAAATATGATCTCTAAGCCACAGAGTATGAACAAAAATCTTTATACAGAAATCTGTAACAAAAACAATTAATGAACATGATTTCAAGATTACAACTGAAGTAGGTTTTAAAACATGTTAAGGCTAAGAAGGGGACTTGAATAAGACTTAATAAACTGAGTTATTATTGAAAGATTTTCGCAAACTTTTTTATTAATCCAATTGAATAACAAAATTTTAGAAACATTGTTGCACGGCAGGAGTTAATGAATTGGTTATAAGTTAAAAAAACCAAGGTTAAAATACTATATTAGTCCTCGTACTTGTTTGAAAATCTCAATTAGGTCCCCAATTTTTTATTGTTCTCAATTGTATCCCTATTTTTGAAAATGTGTAATAATTAGGTCATTTTTGTTAGTATTACACTAAAAACGTTAAATATGTGCCACGCTAGTACGTGTTTTTTTTATTTTTTAATCTTTTTAAATTTCAAAAACAAAAATCTTGCCAAGTGTCAAGTAAGCATCGTGCCACGTGTGAAATCATTATCTGAATACCAATTTTGGTTCTTGTATTTATTGTTTTGATTCAATTTACTCCCAATATTTTTAAAATTGAACAATTTCATCCCACACCAACTTAAAACTAAATTTAAGTTTTATATAAATGTTATAATGATATTTTTACAAAAATTGATATTTTTATTAAATATTTTTAACAATATTGAATTTATTTTAATTTATATCTGACATTAAATGTTATTTTAAAATTTAAAATATATTTATTTTAAATTGTTATAAAATTGTTTTACAATTTTACATTTTAATTTATATAATTGTTATTTTTAAACCAAGTCTCACATTTGTATAAAAATTAGTGATATATAATGTTATACAGATATTTGAAATATAAATTTATAAATCTATATAAATTAATATACAATTATTTTAAATATAAATTCAAATAAAAAATAATATTTAAATTTAATGTAATAAAATATGAACACAAATACATTTAAAATTTTAAAACAAAATTTAAATAAAGTTCAATGTAAAATATAAATTTAAATAAAATATATCTTATTAAAAATATCAATATAACATTTAAAAATTAAATTTGGTACTCGATTAAAAAAAATTGAATAGAATTGAATAAAAATAACAAATACAAAGATTGAATTAAGATTCAGACAATAACTTGACATATGGCACCATGCTGACTTGACATGTGACAAAAGAATTTTTAAAAAAATAAAAGTTGAAATTTTAGAGCAAATTATGCATTATCTATTGCACCTCAGCCCTTATTGTACTATCGTGCATCGCTCCAAGCTTACATCGCATCGGTCCTACATTATTGGCCCTACACTACTCTATCGCACCTGCACCGCAACGTTACACCTAAGGATGACAAACAAACCGACCCCATGAGAAATTCTCAAACTCATTCTTGTTTTGACGAACAATCCCTGCATTAACTAGGTATAGGTATGGAAAATACCCAAATTTTTTAATTGGGTATGGGGATGAGGATATACATATTCACCCCCTCCCCGTCCCCATCCCCTTACTCGCCATAAAACCCATCCTCGCCATTTCCTATCCCGATTAAATTATTAAAATACTCATATAATATATATATTACATGAGAACAATCTCAACTTAGGTGTTCAATAGCATAAATCTTTCATTTATTAGGTTTTATATTATCTTCTTTATTATATTGTTATTAATTTGTTTGATTTCAAGAACTTGTTTGTTTCCTAAACAATTTTCGTTATCTCTCAATCATTGACTATGTTGATATTTGAAAAATACTCTTAGATTTCTAAGGTTTTTTTCATCTTATCATATCCTTAATTATACATTTGCTCTCCTTTATGCGATTTCATTCAATGGTCTTTCATATTGTTTCTAAGACACACATTTGAACTTTTTTTTTAATATTTTTATTTGTTATTTATCTTTATCATGTAGAATACTATTTTGATATTTTTTATATAATTGATTTTATTTTCTAACTCATTATCATAGGTTTAATTCTATCACTATAATTGTATAAATAAATTTTATTTACTATAATATAATAATTTAATGTAATTATCATGATTCTTTTTTATCACCATACTAATATATATTGAAGTTCAAAAGATGAAAGATATATGTCAAAATTATACTATTATTAGTTTAATATTTGTTCTTTGTGGGATTTTGATCAAGTGATGTATCATAACTTTTATTAATGTATAAAAGAGAAGATTTCAATAGAATTTAAAATAATTGAAGTAAATAGACATTTGTAATATTTTTTAATTTGAATATTTGTTTTTCTTTTATATTTTTTAAAAAATATTTTTAAATTTTCTCAATTAGGTTTACATTTACAAATTTAATAAATGTGTGGGTTCTTGTGAAATTTTATTTCATATTCTAATTTAAAATGTATACAATTATAATTTCTTTCTAAATATTTTATATTGAAGAAAAACCCCTCATTTTAATATTGAATATTTGATAATATTATGCTTCATATACTGTAGTTTCTCATTATTTTGTAAAATTAATTGATATTTAAATACTAAGAAAATAGGTACGGATACGGGTACGAGTATGCCTCTAGCTAAGGGACCAACCACCAGAGTCATGGTTAGGAGGATACAAGAAGATTGAGCTCCTTTAAGTTGCAAGGCCCAAGTTGAAGTTTGCATGGTTTAAGTCGGATGTGAAGACCTAGCCTAGGACTCTTTGTTTGTAAATATTACCTTAGGTTTTAATTTTGGGCTTTGTATTATAGGCCTTGTAGAATAGGTTTTTCTTTAGGCCATGTCTTCTAGCTTTCCTACCTTCAACAACTCCATGGAACCCTTCATCTCGCATGGCATCTCTCATTAAAGATGGAATCCTCATGTGGTATCTAGAGCCTTGGTTGAAAATGTTTCAAGAGATAAATTCGTCCTTTCCTAGTTTTCTTCAATTTCGTGTTGTTTCTATCATTTTCCTTCTTGTCTTGAGTTTTCTACCGTGATATTATGTCTTCTTCTTTTGGTTCAACATTATTTTCTTCATTTTCAACCATCCATGTGTGCTTTTAGTTGTTCTTTATGTTTGGCCACAAGATTGTTATCTTTTATTGACTATATTGTTCATTTTGTTCGGTTGAATTATTGTTATTTTAGTCATTTTGATTTTATGATTTATATGTTTCTTCTAATAGTCATGTTTAGTCTTTACATGTCTTGAATTCCTTATTTTAGACCTTTAATTTTTCTATCTTCTTTGTGTAGTGATTTGTACATATAATTCAGTTTCTTGTGCAATAACTTTGCTTCTAAATGAACACTCTATTCACTCTTGGAAATGCCCCTTCACATCTAGATAACTTTGGGTATCTTAATGTCCAATGAAAATTTTTCTTGTGTTTGCTTAATCACCTAGTCACTAATTCTTAGTTCTCTTGTACTTTTGAGGGCTTTCAATTTTCTATTTTAAATTCGTACTTGTTAATTAGTTTTTGACAAGTTCTTTAAAGTTAAGATTCTTTTTGTGTATTTTTCAAGTTCTTACTCTATTATTTGTTTCTTTTAAGTTTGCATTCTACTATTTTACTTCTTGTTTTCAAATTACAAACTATATGATGAAGCATTGGAAGTGGTGATTTCGTTTTGTGCCATAGTAAAAAGAGTTAAAAGAAAGAAAAAGATCACAAAAAGAACAAAAGAAAAGTGCAAAAAATAATTATACCAAAAAGTGAAAGAAAGTGGCAAATTAATGGACTAGAATCATGATGAGTCATTATTTAGTGTTTAATTATCTTTTGTTAGTGCATTTTCCTCAATTGGGCTTCATTGGACCATTTTTTCGAATTTTGAGTAATTTGACATTAATTGGTCTAATTTTTTTTTCTAATTGCTTTTAGGTATTTTGTGAAGCAAATTTTGGAGCTTGGACACTAATTTTAAGATAAAGAGAGGGTTTCCACATCATTGCCACGTCTGCGCCATAGCCTATCCACGTCACTAGGCCATAGTGGCTTTTTTTGTAATTCTACTGACCATAATGGCAGTTTTGTAATTTTGTAGCCCTGAGTGGTTTTTTCTTTTGTAAATAGGAGTGGCGGAATTGAGGGGAACACATTTTAGAGGGTTTTATGAGGTTTTTTAGACTCTCTCCTCTTCCCCAATCTGATTTTATGTTTTAGAGAGCACCCATTGTTAGGGTTTATGCATTTTCTTGATTCTTCCACAAATTGGAGTTAATAGTAACATTTTTTGCACATTGTCTCTTTCAATTTGCGTTTTCAATGTTTTCTTCCTTTCAATGATGCATTTCAGTTCAGGTTTATTTGTTGATTTGAATTCCAAGGGCAACTAATTTTCATATGCATTGGTTCCTTCCAGAGAATGAAATAAAACCTTGAGATTAGTGTTTTGTTCTGTTGGAGGAGGTTTCTATGTTTGCCATGACTATTTGTTTAAAGAAGGAAAATGTTGTGTGCCCTAGGGATCTCATAGAAAACTCTTAGTGAAAGAAACACATGAGGAGTGACCTATGGGCCATTTTGAAGTTGATAAGACTCTAAGCATTTTAGAGGAAATATTTTACTGGCCTTACATGAGAAAAGAAGTCCAATGACATTGTGTCTATTGCATGCCTACAAGCTAAATCTAGCATTATGCTAGTTTATACACCCCTCTACCTATTGCTTCATCCCTTGGGAAAGATATTAGCATGAATTTTATCCTTGGTTTACCCAATATCCAAAGGGAATTTAAGTCTAACTTTGTGGAAGTGGATCGTTTTAGTAAAATGACTCATTTCATACCATGCCACCAAGTAGATGACATAAGTTATCACAACCTATATCACTACGGGATGACTAACTCGAAAAAATAAAATTTCGGGAGTCGTCACCATAGTTTATTCTAAAAAATTAAGGAAAATCGTAAAATATAATATGTCGTCTACGAAAACCAAATTTTGAATCTGGGAGTCGGTTACGCGTAGAAAAGGTGTTAGCACCATACAACACTCGCTCGAAGGCAGTACGTTTAACTGAATATGCAAAGATGATGTGGATTTTAAAATGCTTAAATTTCCCAAAAAAAAATTAAGAAATAATGAACACAAATCTTCATTCCTGCATATCTTCATTCACAATAGAGAATCAAGGTTACGTAGTTCTTTTAAAAACCTTTTGAGAAACTATACTAGCAGGAACTACACTTGAATGAGAAAGAATGCTACTAAGGACTAGGCATAAATGAACGAGTGTTGATATTTTTATATTTAAAAATTTTTATATTATTTTAGAATTTTTAAGAGAAAAAAAGATAGTAAGTAATACGACAACACAGACAATTACACAAGTATGCATACCTTTATTATTGTGAGGTTGTTAAGTGGATATCAGACGACATAAGTGATATAAATAAGATATGAGTACTAAGACAACATGGACGGTCACAAAAGTACTCATATATTTCTTTTATTTAAGAAAAACACATTTTGATTTTTTTTAAACGAAAGACATAAAGCACTAGGTTCACACAGACGGTCATTCGAGTACTCATACCTTACCAAAGCGCAAAAAATCACCTTTCAATTTTATTTTTTTAATTTTAATATTTTTATTATTTAAAGAAATAGCAGTGATCTTACAAACTAAGTGAGAGTATAACAAAGTTTAAAACCGTGTATTAGGAAAAATTAAAATAAAAGCCCAAAATTTAAAATAGCCCAAATAACCAAATAAAATGAAACTAACAAACGTGCAAAAATAGTAAAGTGCGAGATCCAGTGAGCAATTAATGGGTGATGTGTGTACAATAATAATGGGGTGCAATAAGTATAGTTTAAATAGGGTTGAACCAATAAAAGACAAAGGGTATGGGAAAAACACATTTGGGGGTTTTCTTCCTACACCCCTAATATTTCTTCTACACCTCTAAGTTTTTCTTAAAATTCAAAATTGACATCTGACTAGTTTGAAATTTTAAATAAATCACTTCTCTCTCTCATTTAATGAAAATTACTCCCTCACTTTCTTTTAACCTAGTAGCCGTCCTCACCCCCACACCCTTTGCCTCACTCTCCTTACTCTCTAAGCTTGACCCTCAAGCCACACTCATTGTTTTTGTTCTCTAGTGATAGAGGACTATCCCAAGATTCCATGCAAGAAGAACTTAAAGATGAACCTTTACAATTTAAAGGACCTATGCCAAGGGCAAGGAGAAAGAGATAGGAAAATCAAAACTATTCAAGGCTTTTGATGCTACAAGCAATCTGAAATTCAAAGAATATGAAGATCATGCTTGAAGCACATTTGAACGATAGTTTTTAGGAAAATTAGTTTATGTTTTTAGACTTTGGATTTCCTCTTAGAAATTAGTTATGTTCTATATTTTTGGGCTTTGGACTTTCTATTATAAATTAGTTTATGTTTTTATGTTTTGGGCTTGGACCTTCTTGTATGGTTCTTAGGTTTTCTTAAACTTATGTGCCTATGTACAGAGGTACCAAAAAAAATGTAGACATTTTTAGCCATATATTGAATTTGATTTCATTAAAGAGAGGATTCTCTTTGTTCTTGGCTTAGGCCTCTGGTTCTTATCAAAGATTAACATCTTTGTGGCGAATCTTCACTTGACTTATCAATATGCTAGATTGTGGCATCCTCCATCAATGTCTTATTTTGCGTTCTTCTCTAATTTATTCGTGTTGTGCCTCTTGAAGATTCAAATTTAGAAATGACATATGGTTTAAATTATCCTACTCCTAACCAGGATAATTTAGTTAGAGGACTTGAATGTACCAAGAGAGTGACACGTAGAGATACACCTAGTGTTTATGAGGCCTTGGTAAAGGACGTCAATGCCTTGGAATCCAGAATTATAAAGCTAAATTGCAAGATTGCTAATATTAAACGGAAACACAATTCTAATAGAAAATCTTTGCCAAAGTCAAGTACACTAAGATGTTCCAAATGTGAAGGCTATGGGCATGAAACTCATCAATGTCCTAATAAGGATGCAAGTCTCATGACTCATGAAGACCTCAAGAACTACATTTCATACTTGAGAGAGGAGGAAGAAAGGACAATGCAAAAATTATATGTATTGAAAAGAAGGCAAAGCAAAAACTAAAAAGAGCCTATAAGAAGGAAACACTTATAAAAAATGAAGCAAAAGAAAATAGAGAAAGAGACGAGAAAGAAAAGAGAAAGAGAAAAGAAAGAAAAGAGGGAGAGAGAGGAGAAAGAAGAAGGAGAGAGAAAAGAGAAAGAAGAGCGAGAAAAATTAAAGAAATAAGAGAGTAAAAAAAGAGAAGAAAGAAAAGAGAGAAAAAGAGAAAGAAATAAGAGAGCATTATGAATTGCCAATGAAAAAAGATACTAACTTTCCTCTTATTGTTGTATTGCCTATGGACGAATTATTTATCAAAGAGCAATAGCATCAACAATGGAAAGAAGAAAGGATACTTAGGGAAGACTTGTTCATCAAGCAACAAGGAGATCAACGAATTAGCTTGTTTACCCATTTCTAACAAAGACACAAGCTTAGAAATATATGCTCACGCATTAGCTTGTTTACCCATTTCTAACAAACTTATGGTTGATCAAAGTTATACCTATATTTGGGTTGTTTGTTTGAGTAATATTCCTTTTCTTTTCTTTGAGCATTTTATCTTTAATTTAAAATTGTTTGATGCTTTGTGCAGGTGGGTATTTACCTTGGAGGTAGACCTCCAAAATCTTTGATAATAAGATATTGGCCTCTTTTAGGATCCAAATCTCATTTTAGTAGAATTTCTATTATTTTATTTTATTTTAGAATTGTGTCTCTGATTTATGTATGTGTTTGTGCGTAGGACCTTTTAGAATTCGGGTCGAATTCTCTCCAAACAGGGGAGAATGATAAGGAATCTTCAAGTGAGACGAATTTGAGGAGAAATTCATTTTAAGAAGGAGGGTGTGATAGAGGATTATCTACTAAATTTCAAGTGGTACAAATTTGAGGACAAATCCTCTTCAAGAAGGAGCGAATGATAGAGGATTATCCCAAGATTCCATACAAGAAGAACTTGAAGATGAACCTTTACAATCTAAAAGAACTATGACAAGGGCAAGGAGCAAGAGATTGGAAGATCAAAACTATTCAAGGCTCTTGATGCTACAAGCAATCTGAAATTCAAAGAATATGAAGATCATGGCTTGAAGCACATTTGAAGGATAGTCTTTAGGAAAATTAGTCTATGTTTTTAGACTTTGGGTTTCCTCTTAGAAATTAGTTATGTTCTATGTTTTTGGGCTTTGGGCTTTGGGCTTTCTTTTATAAATTAGTTTATGTTTTTATGTTTTGGGCTTGAGCCTTCTTGTAGGGTTCTCAGGTTTTTTTTAAACTTATGTGTCTATGTATACAAGTACCAAAAACAATATAAACACTTTTAGTCATATATTGAATTTGATTTCATTAAAGATAGGATTCTCTTTGTTCTTGGCTTAGGCCTCCGGTTCTTATCAAAGATTAACATCTTTGTGACAAATCTTCACTTGACTTATCAATCTGCTAGATTATGGTGTCCTTCATCTCTGATTTATTTCACGTTCGTCTCTGATTTATTCGTATCGTGCCTCTTAAGGATTCAAATTTAGAAACGATCATACTCTTTCTTGGATAGGATCGTATCATCTGGTCTCTCCTCTTTCTCTCTATCATTCCTCTACATTAACACAGGTAATGATATCCCTTCGTAGTTTTCATTTTTTGTGTTGTTGTTGCCATGTTTGCCATGCATCTATGGGTATAAGCATCATTTATTTGATTGGAGTATAGATCAGTGGGTATCAATGCTTGAAACATAAACCAAGCTGAAAGTCGACTTTCGCAAGTGATTTAATTCCATAAGTTGACTTCCGTAAGCCAGAAAATGACGGAAGTGGACTTCCGTAGACCAAGATAAGTTTTGGAAGTAACATGAAAATGGCATAACCAGAAGTCGACTTCCGTAAGCCATCAATACCGAAAGTCAACTTCTATAATTTAAATTGACTTTTGGTGACTAACTTCTGTAGTTGTGACTTTCATAGTTTAAAGTGACTTACGTAAGAGATGAGTGATTTTCGTAAGAGATTAGTGACTTTTGTAAAAGAGGGGTGACTTCCGTAAGCAGTAGCGGAACTTGCACAAAAAATATAGGGGTGCCAAATTAAATTAGTTATATATATATATATATATATATATATATATATATATATATATATATATATATATTTTTTAT
>Ga0099822_1007847_pt1 | contig 13730 bp, 8 predicted proteins | sample CowpeawhiteBW_FD_76839 | JGI IMG/M metagenome (GOLD analysis project Ga0099822, IMG submission 76839) | Root nodule microbial communities of legume samples collected from California USA - Cow pea white BW | ecosystem: Host-associated > Plants > Roots > Nodule | place: USA: California | collected... | reverse complement strand
ATTTTTTATATAAATTATATTTTATTATATATATATATATATATATTTATAAAAAAAAAAAAAAAAATTATGAAAATATATATATATATATATATATATATATATATATATATATATATATATATATATATATATATATATATTCACTATATATCCACACATTTCATACTTATGGAAATAAGAAAAATATAAGAAAACATATAAATATCCTATTACCATCCAAATTATTCAAACTAAAAAGTACAGTTAAAATAATTAATTTAACCAAAATTAAAATAAAATTGAATAAAAAGTAAAAGCTTATATTTACACAAACATATATTTTATCAATAGAATTATATTAAATTAATATAAAAGATCATATATTTTTCCTTTGACGTTTATCAAGTACTTATAATTGAATAACTTAATTACATCAGTTTTTGCTACTAGGTAAGGTTTTGACGTCTAATTGATTTTTCTTTTTCTCTAGTTATTAACAGTCAATAATTGAAAGATATAAATGGTTAAACTAACTTATTAAATTATAAGTATTTAAAAAATATATATTTTAAGGTGGCTAATAACTACAAAATAACTTAAATAAACTTTTTAATTATATGACATTCTTATATAAATTTTAAATTTATTCAATTATTAAAACCATATTTTGAGATGATTATTATCTTATTTTGATCTGCTAACTTGCTTGAAAGGTAAAATATTAATATAGTTAGTCGTAATTATGTTCTCCTGTAATTAATGTGATTTAATATTTATTTTGTAAACAATTGCTCTGAAGATACATGAAAAACAGTGCCTCAAAAAAAATTAAAAGATTATTTATTGTTTTCGTTTTTTTTCAAAATTTCCTTTTTTTTTCCTTGACATATATGAAACTAAAGAATTGATTATTATGAGCATTTTAGTTAAGTTATCAGCTTGGGAGAAAAATAATTAATATATATATTTTCCTTGAAATCCACTTACCCAATTGTAGTTTAATTATTAACATATTAAAAAATTAAACGCATTGAATAAATATTTTCTACTATAAAACCAGCAAGGGAAAGAAAGAGGGAGACAAAATTCATACAGAACTAAAAACCTTTCCTCTTCTGATTATTTTCATAATCAGGTTCATTGAAATGAGAGCATCAAAAGTGTTGTACATGGAACAAAAATGAAGCTTAAGAAACATTAATTGAGTAGTAAAAAAGATGAATTATAGATTTTGGTGGTACAGCTTATAGGCTGATAATGTATGAAGAAAAGGACAAAAGAAAATGGACCCAAGTTTCTGATATTCACATTTGTAAAAGTGTAAACTTCCGTGATGATTTTGTTGCCATATGAGTGAATTAAGCTAAATTAGTCAAATTATTGAGAGTCCCAATATCAGTTTATAGGAAACACTGAGAAGAGCCTGCCCGTGCATCTTAGCAACACCATCATAACTAAACTTTTCATTTTCCTTCATATCCTCAAAAAGTTATTCAAAAGGTATATTGCAAATTTTACAGACTTTAAAAGGGTTAAAGTGGAAAGAGATATATAGATATATAGATATACAGAGATAGAGAGGGAGAGAGAGTTTTGTGTGTGATCACAGTGTGAAGAGTCAACCAAACCCTTTTTGGATGCATGTGTTTGTAAGGCTTTCAAGTGTCCACATGTTACCTTTTATCTGTGCTTTCTTCTCCAACTCTTCCCCTTCTCTCTCTCTCTCTTTCTCTCTTTTCAATTGTCTCTGTGCAAATCTACAACCTTTTGTTTAAATATTCATTTTCTTTTCCTTCTCTTTCACGCTTTACCATAGTCAAGCATAGCGGTTATCATGCAGGGAACAAGACAGCACACACTGAACTGAAACACTAGGGTTCCATGCCATCGTTTCATTTATAAGGAAAAGGTGCCAAAGTAATAAACTTTTTTTTTTCTTCTTGTTGTTGTTATTACTGATTAGTAACTGGTAATAATATTTGTTTTTTTCTCTCTCTAAATAATAAGAGTGTGAAGAAAATAAAAATAAAGACAGCATTTATTTGTTTATGTTTTGGGCTTTATCCTTTTGTCTACTACTTATCTTTCTCTCTCTCTGTATTATTATTTATTTATATTTTCCCTGGTTTCAAAAGGTTCTTTTTTGATTGCGCTCTCAGGTATATAAGGCAGATTCTGAGAGACCCATTTCATCTTTTGTGGTGCTACATGGCTGGGAAATTCTGGGGTTGGACGAATCAATCGACGCGAGGATTAAAAGTTTCAGCGACGAGGCTGAGTCATTATTAGTGGCAGCTTGAGTTTTTCAAAGGGGCTTTGAGTTGTAGTAGCAGTCTCCGTGGGGGTGTGTGCTTTGTTTGATTGGCGAAAGGAAGAAGAGAAAGAGAAAGAGAAAAAAGAAAAGCAAAAGTGGCTACTTTGATGAGTTTTGGGGGGTTTCTTGAGGCCAAACAAAGTGGTGGAGGGGGTAGGATCGTATCAGATATTCCTTACAGCAACGGTTCCAACCACAGCAACGATATAATGCCCTCTGGTGCAATCTCGCAGCCTCGTTTAGCCACTCCTACTTTGGCCAAATCCATGTTCAACTCTCCTGGCCTCTCTCTTGCGCTTGTGAGAATCATCCCTACCCTTTTGCTTCTCTTCTTCTTGTTCACAAGGGTTTTTTTTGGTTCTTACTTTGGTTTTCTTGTTTTGTTTGAAAAAAAAACGCAGCAAAGTGATGTCGATGGACAAGGGGATATGAACAGATTAATGCCCGAGAATTTTGAGCAAAATGGGTTGAGAAGGAGCCGGGAAGAGGAGCATGAAAGCAGATCTGGAAGTGATAACATGGATGGTGCTTCCGGTGATGATTTTGATGCCGCCGACAACCCTCCAAGAAAAAAGCGTTATCACCGACACACTCCTCAGCAAATTCAAGAGCTTGAAGCGTACGATGGTTTTTTCATTAAAAAAAAATAATCTTTTTTTAAGGTTCATGTCGAGTGTTTTTGCTTTTCTATGGAGGGGTTGTTTTGAATTTTTGTTTTTGCGTTTTCTGGGTTTTAGGCTTTTCAAGGAGTGTCCTCACCCGGATGAGAAGCAAAGGCTTGAACTCAGCAGAAGGCTGAATTTGGAAACGAGGCAAGTAAAGTTTTGGTTCCAAAATCGAAGAACACAAATGAAGGTAAAACCAAGAGTTTTCCTTCTTTCAACCTTTTTTCTTCTCTTACAATTTCCTTCTTTTGGGAGAGTTCTGAAACCATGGATGGTTTGTGTGTTGTTTAGACACAATTGGAACGGCACGAGAACTCGCTGCTAAGGCAAGAGAACGACAAGCTTAGAGCGGAGAACATGTCTATGAGGGAGGCTATGAGAAATCCTATGTGCTCAAACTGTGGTGGTCCTGCAATGATTGGTGAGATTTCACTTGAAGAACAGCATCTGAGGATCGAGAATGCTAGATTGAAGGATGAACTAGATCGTGTTTGTGCACTCGCCGGCAAGTTTCTGGGTCGCCCCATTTCTTCTTTAACAAGCTCAATTGGGCCTCCATTGCCAAACTCAAGCTTGGAGCTTGGGGTTGGGAGCAATGGTTTTGGGGGTTTGAGCACTGTGCCTTCAACATTGCCAGATTTTGGGGTGGGAATATCAAGCCCCTTAGCTATGATGTCACCTTCAACTAGACCAACTGCAACATCCACTGTGGTGACTCCTGGCCTTGACAGGTCAGTGGAGAGGTCTATTGTTTTGGAACTTGCTTTGGCTGCAATGGATGAGCTGGTGAAGATGGCTCAGACCGGTGAGCCTCTTTGGATCAGGAGTTTGGAAGGGGGAAGAGAAATTCTCAACTATGAGGAGTACACAAGGACAATGACACCTTGCATTGGTTTGAGACCCAATGGTTTTGTCACCGAGGCTTCTAGACAAACTGGCATGGTCATCATAAACAGCTTGGCTCTTGTTGAAACATTAATGGACTCGGTAAGCCCTTCAACTACCTTTCACTCTTTTCTCAAACTTTTCCTCCCTCTAATTTAATACCTTTTATTGTTCTTGGCTCCTTTGGTTTTGTTATTTTCTCATTTTATGTTGATGTTCTTCTTCAGTAATGTTAGTAACGTGAACATCTCTATTATTCTTTTGGGGGTGTCATTTCTAACATAAATAGTATAATAAAAAGAGTACTGTATGAGAAAAGAGATGCCAGTCCCTGTTAATTTTGAATGCGTGTGAAACTGATTTACTTTCTGCTGTGACAGAATCGATGGTCAGAGATGTTCCCTTGTATGATTGCTAGAACCTCAACCGCTGAAGTTATATCTAATGGAATAAACGGAACTAGGAATGGTGCCCTTCAGCTTGTAAGTCTAAATACTTTTTTTTTTCCTTTTAAAACAAAATGTTTTGAATTTTTCACTGACATGAAATTTGTTCTCAGATGCATGCTGAACTTCAAGTCCTTTCGCCCTTGGTTCCTGTTCGTGAGGTCAATTTTCTACGCTTCTGCAAGCAGCACGCAGAGGGGTTGTGGGCAGTGGTGGATGTGTCCATAGACACCATCCGAGAAACTTCTGGTGCACCCACTTTTGTGAACTGTAGGAGGCTTCCTTCTGGTTGCGTGGTGCAAGATATGCCAAATGGTTACTCTAAGGTAAGTTAATTACCAATATTCTTCTTAGTTAATGGCTGGTTTTATGTTCTCACTGCAATTTTAGCATCCCAATTTTCTCTTTTTTGAAGACAGTAAAAATGATTTACCAGTACATTCTGCCAAGCCTTGTGTCTTAATACTTTTCTAAATATATGTGTGTGTGTGTATATATAGGCCACCTACTGAACCGTACTATCTCACCTGCTTTCATGTTTTCATCACATTTATTGTATTTTTTTTCCAAGTGGGTGCAAGTAACTGCACCATGGTAGCTTAATTGTGCATTATTTAAAGTGGGGGGCAAAACACCAGGCTAAGGAATCATGGAGCTTTTGCTTTTCCAAGCTACATAGAAGGCTCCTTGTTCTAAGTAACTCAGCTTGTTTAGTGATTACTCACTATAGAACCACTCTGTCAGTGATGATTCCGATATATATTTTTAGTCTCTCAAAGAATTTGCACCCTGAGATAGTATGCTTCCCTTTGTCTCAATTATATTCCAATCTTCAATCTTCAACAACTGATTTTGATCCCATAAACTAATTGAGTAATCCACCATGTTGCACAAATCTAGGTTATCCCATTAATTTATTCATGGAAGTCTCTATCACTTAATTTTTTGCAGCACGAACACATTAATTAGATATCCCCCTTTGAGCAATTTGCGTTGCAATATTTCACCTACTTTTTTATTCCATAAACAATTCATATGATGTTTCTATTCCACTCTTTTATGCTACATTTGTCATTCCCTAAGCATTATTTAATTTTGTAGACTATACGTGACCTGGTTCCAGCCCTATAGTCCATAGGTCTGTTATATAAAAATATTCAATGCGGACCCTTTGAGTCAAGATCAAAGACTGAACATTTTGTCTGTTTCGGGTGTTCGGGATGAGTTCATCACTCTGTCGTAACAAATCTCGATACCCCTTTACACTGCACGTAGTAGTAGCTATACTCCATATCCCGGGTCACTTTATCTAGTACCTTATATTTTATGTACTTCCTCCAGGCTCCACAGATACTTTGTCTCTCTTTCATATTCCAAGATTTCCCTTCCACATGCTTCTTCTATTATTCATCACACCATCTTCTTTAAACCCCCCAAATATTCAGCATCCTAACACTAATTTAACTCTCAATTTTTCTAATCAACTAACCCAAATGCTCCACTTTGTAGCACGATGACTAAATTAGTTAATTCTAAGTTCATATAACAAACATTGTTTCAATTACACACAGGTGACATGGGTGGAACATGCAGAATACGACGAAAGCCAAGTTCACCAGCTCTACAGACCCCTGTTGAGCTCAGGCACGGGGTTTGGTGCACAACGTTGGGTTGCCACCCTTCAACGCCAATGCGAGTGCTTAGCCATTCTAATGTCCTCAGCAGTTCCCTCCAGAGAACATTCAGGTACCCAAAAGTTTTAACCATGCAATCATTCGTAGATAATCAAAATTGGATATTAGTAATCTTTTAATCTTGGCATCACATTATGTTGCAGCAATAAGCTCAGGTGGAAGGAGGAGCATGCTGAAGCTAGCACAACGCATGACGAACAATTTCTGTGCTGGGGTTTGTGCCTCCACGGTGCACAAGTGGAACAAGCTGAATGCGGGGAACGTGGGGGAGGACGTGAGGGTGATGACAAGGAAGAGCGTGGACGACCCCGGCGAGCCGCCGGGTATTGTTCTCAGCGCCGCCACCTCGGTATGGCTGCCGGTGTCGCCGCAAAGACTTTTCGACTTCCTTCGCGACGAGCGGCTCCGGAGTGAGTGGGACATCCTCTCGAACGGTGGACCCATGCAAGAGATGGCTCACATTGCCAAGGGACAAGACCATGCTAACTGTGTCTCCCTCCTCAGAGCCAGCGTACGTGTATACTTATACATATACATACACATACAATTATGCAAATTTCCTTTATCATGAGTGAACATAGGTTATAGAATTAATTTGTGTTATTATATTAAAGGTTATATTTTTATTTGCAGACATGCATAGAAAATAGGAAAAGATTGGTTTTGTATTTTAATGTTGGGGAAGTGGTGTTTGTGAGGGTTAGTTTTACCATTGTGTGAGGAAAATGGGGACGAGAAGAGGAAACGTGAATGATGAATTGTCGCGGAGTGTGAGGATAAAAAAGGTGAAATTGAGAAGGACAGGGTTGGAAATTTTGGAAGTATCTATGAAGACAATTGGCACCAGAAATAGGGCAGCGTTTGTTTCAGCAAACTTTTATAAAAAGTCAAAATTCAGGACTTTTGTCAACTTTCTATTTTCCTCTCTTCTGACCTCATTATTTTGCCCTAATTTTTATTTTTATTTTTTAAATTTGGGGGAAAAAGGTGGTACCGGGCTTTGACTACCCCCCACCGAACTTAACGAAAACGACAACACCTAAAGTTGAATTTTTATTTTTCTTTATTAATTTTACTGCTTATTATTTTATTTTTATTTTTCTTGTTGCAGGCTATGAATGCGAACCAGAGCAGCATGTTGATTTTGCAGGAGACGTGCACCGACGCCTCGGGGTCGCTTGTGGTGTACGCGCCGGTAGACATTCCGGCAATGCACGTGGTGATGAACGGCGGCGACTCTGCCTACGTGGCCCTTCTCCCGTCGGGGTTCGCCATCGTCCCGGATGGATCCGCGGCCGGCGGAGAGCAACACGGGGGCGCGTCGCAGAAGAGGGCGAGTGGATGTCTTCTGACGGTGGCGTTCCAGATTCTCGTGAACAGTCTCCCGACGGCGAAGCTGACGGTGGAGTCGGTGGAGACCGTGAACAACCTCATCTCGTGCACCGTGCAGAAGATAAAAGCAGCGCTTCACAGCGAGAGTTGAGTGTCACGGGCGCCTCACGTGACTTGTTTATTATTATTACTATTATTTTGTTTTGTTTTGGGGATTAGTTCAGATTTGTTGTAGCTAAAGTTGCGATAGGTGGCGCGTGTGAAAGACGCGAGGGGTGGGGGTGTTGAGTCAAGAACGAACCGCGCGTGAGTGTGGAAACTCCTTGCAAGGTGGCGAGGGTCTGAAACTCGGTCGGGTCGGGTTAGGATCTTTGACACATGGCAGGGGTGGTGGTTCGGGTATTGACTCGGGTCGACCCTTTGTCTGCACCAGTAGTAGCAGCAGAAGAAGAAAAAGAAAAGAAAAAGAATAGGGAGATGTGAGGAAAAAAGAAAAAAGGAACAAAATTGTGTTTCTGGTTATCATTTTTATTTGTATTGACTTGAGAGTTTGCTAGAATTGGATCTAGTAGTTTGTTGCATATGATCAAATCAATAATTTGTTTTCATTTTTTCAGATTTTAGATCGTACAGTTTTTTTCTTTTCTTAATTTTAGTATCTCCATGTCTCATCTTCTTTCAAACTTATTTGTCATCACCTATAAACATTTAATAATAATAATGGCACTAACACTTTCAAAAATTAGTAGCACATGGTTAACAACGTTTTATTTTATTTTATTGTGAACTAAAATATATTTTCTGTATTTTTCATGGAAATATTTTATACTTCTTAAATCGACTACTATAATTTTCAAAGTAGCATGTGGAAAAAGTGACATTTTAACGTTCTTCCTTTGCTTGAGAAATTAAGTAACTTAAAATCTATAAATATGAACACATGACTTGTGTTCTCAAGATGATAAATAATGGTGATGGGTGGTTGTTATTCAACGCGCGGTTTGCTGATAGTGAGAGTTTAATAATAAACAAGACAATAAATAGCTCTGGTTGTGGATAACTATCTATCAACTCACAAATTATACTTCTCTCTTAACAAACAAAATTATAATTATAATAGTGAAAAAAAATGCAACACAAAGATAATCACTACAGATAAAAATAATGGGTTAGTCATGTTTTTACTTTTTTTTTTCTTAATTTTGATCGAAATACCCGATTTTAAGTCTTTAAAACTAACATTTTATACACTACTTATAGTTTGAGCATTTAAAAAACAATATATAACGACCAAACTAATTATTCTGAATGTTAGAAATAAATTAAAACTACAATTTAGACAATTTTGCATGCAAAGGTATTATTGCACATAAAAGTAATATTAGGAGAGTAAATAATCTCAAGGTCTTTAATAAAGAACACATACGCTACTATATCAAAAGGAAATAATAAAAAAAAATATGGCATTTATTATGATTAAAAAAAATATGACTATCGTGTACTAATTGTGAATATAATTGTCAAAAATATTTCAAGATTTTTAATTAATAAGAAATCTCAATTTATAATTAACTTTTAGCCCTAATATTGTTAACGTGAAGATGGAAAAATGGTTAAAATATCTCTTAAGCACCTCTGTCGCACTCTGTTTCTATAGTTACATTACAGCAATAATTCAGAAAAGTTAAGACTTGCAAACATGTAAATTTTACATGAACCATTAAATTCTTGAAAAAAACAATTGATTTTTTTTTTTTATTAGAGAGAAGTGAAAAAAGATAGAATAGAATGGAAGTAGTTGGTGATGAGCGTGTGATTGCATTAAATGAGGGAGCAGAAGGTGTTGGGAGAAGCGTTGCCATCATTTAATGCAATGGCTTTGGCATCGCATGCTACATACGTCACCACACCTTCCTTACTGTAAATAAATTTTCAGATATCACACTTTTTATCACAACTTTTTATTACATAGATTCAAATATTTCACGCTCTTTCATTTCTTTTCTTCTGAAAGAGACAATATTTCTTAAACGATAAAAGCTAATATTACTCTGAGGAAAAGGAAGTTTATGTGACTCATTTTGAAAAGAAACTTGGTCTATTTTGTAGCCAGCAAAATATTCTGCCATAACTGAATTCTACTGTGAAAGCAATGTTGTCCATTCACATTTGGATTATTAAATATAAAAAGGGTTTACATATTTTAATAAATAGGGTTTGTATTTGTTTCTGTATTAAAGAATTGTTGAAGAATGCGAACCACGTCTTTTTATTATATTACGATGTTTGCATAGTTAAATTTTGAATTAATTTAATCATACCTCTAACAGTATGAGATTTCTAATTATTGAAAAAATATTCTATTGTATCTTATGTGGATAAACATTTAGTTTAACTCTTGAATATGATATAGCTATATGATTTTAACCTGAATTATTAAAATTGAATAGTTTAAAGCTGATTTGTCACACACATGTAAACTTCTGGTCGTAATTTACAATGTCAAAAATAATTGTTATATTTTCTTTAGAGTGTCAATCATTCTTAATTATTTGTTGATAACAAAAATCTTCTGACAAACTTCTAAAATTTAACAGTAGAATTGTCATTTGTTTTCTCATTGCGTAAAAGAATAAATTGCATATAATTATGTTGTAATTATATATATATATATATATATATATATATAATTATATATAAAGAGATTCTTTCATGTGTTTACATCTCATAATTCTAACTTTATTTTTTATAATATAATTCCAATTTTATTATTTATAATGTAATTATTTGTTAAATTTTTAAAAATTAACTATTATTTTTACAAGTTTTTGTAAAATTATTTATTTTTTTATTTTTTTTTCTCATATTCATTAACAATTATTTTTTCATATTTTCTCCGTACATTTCACTTTATTTTTGATAAATATAATTTTATTTTGTTTATTAACTTAATAACATTACAATATCATCAATTACTAATATAATATTATACATATTCATAAAATATATATACAGACGTGATAACACCTGTGTTTAAGCTAGTATATATAAAGCTAGCATATATAAAGATTTTGGACAATAAAAAATTGAATGAACTACTTTAACTATATAGAGTTTCTTCTTTACTAAGAAAAAATATATATAATAAGAATAGAGTATTTGAAATATTCTAACATTTAAAAAAAGAATAAAAAATGTACAAGGTACCACTATGTTAGAATATTATTGTTTTAAAATATGTAAGTAGCATAGAGTGTCATTGGTTACCCAGCTGTAACACGAGGAGGTTTGAGCTGATAACAGCCCCTGAATATACTCTCAACCTAATAATATTAATATGGTCCACATATGAGTTATGCTTGACGCTGTTGTAAATTTTGATTTTACATGGTAGTATTTTGTAAATTTATTCGATACTAATGTTTAGACTTTTATTATTATAATATGAATATGAATAATTTTTAATTTTTAACTTTGATAAAAAAATCTGTATTAATTGTACAGAGTATGAATATGAATAATATTTATTTATTTTTTAAAATTTGTTACATGACAGAGATGAATGTGACTTATTTTTAATTTTACAAATTATTATTTTTTCTATTTTTAATTTTGTAACTTATTACATTTAAAACTTTTATAATGATTAACTTTTATTTAATTATTTTTTAATATTTATACAATTATAAATAAAAAAGATATTTTAATATTAAATAATCAACATATTTTTTAAAATTTATTTAATTAATATTTAGTAGATAAATAAGCCAATATACATGTTTTTTTTTTATATGAAACTAAAAACAAAAAGAAATTTCATATCTTCTAAGTATAAAACTAAAATAAAAAAAAATTTTACTTTAAAAATAAAAATGAAATAGTAAAACTGACTGCTAAGATCTCGTTAGTAACTATAAATAAATATAGTTGTATTTATGATCTAAAACAATATGTACAACTCTTTTTTACTTCTTTATGTGGGAATTCTTATTGATGCTAAGAGTAGACATATCAACCGATAAAATCATAATCATCAGCAAATAGTAAGAAAAATCCAACCAATATATCATTATCTTTCTCTCAAAAAGTGTAAGTTCCTCCTATTAACATGGAAACTGAACACAAATATCTGTATTATATATATGTTAGATAAAACTGAAAAGCATATTGTTGATAAAACTAAATAAGTTTTAACTAGAAATAATAAGAGAAGTTGGAAATATATATTCGATTGAAAGTGGGTACTGTTGAGAATAGTGTGAGGTTTGGAAGATTATAAAGTGAATTTGTAAGTGGGAAAGTGACCATTGCTTAAAAAATCAGATGTCCTATCTTAGCTGATAATTACACTTCACAGTTCCAAATAATGTGAATGAATGTGTGGGTAAAAAACCTCTTTTTATAAGTTTCTTCTTCAATCAATTCTTCTCCATTGAAAAATATGCCATGTGTTACCACTTATCGCTCAATCACTGTCTTACACTTCATCCAAATTGCCAATATTATTGTAGACAATTCACCATCACCCTCTTCTTCACTCCCAATTACTCACTCATATGTGGACCCCTTCCCAACAAAACCCTAAATATCTGCTTTTTTCCCTTTATTTCATACTCTATGTGTGTCAATCATTGAAACACTTTATTCTATACATAATATATAATATTTTTCGCGAATTTTAAACAAATTTCAAATTAACACGAAACGAATTGGGTTAACAATAAACTTCAATTTCACAAAATTAGTTTGTAAACGAGATTTATATCTCATTTATTAAGTATGACACAAAATTAACTTGTAAATGAAGTTTGTACTTCACTTATAAAGTATAAAATTGTCATATTATTCACTAGAAATGGATTATCCGTTAGCAGTCTGACATGAGTGAATAGAATAAATCTCGTTAGGATAGACTTTTTAAATAATTACTTTGATACCATATTAGCAGTGAATTTAAAGACTAAGCCAATCCCACAAAATCGGTTTATAAGGTAAAATTTGTACCTTATTTATATATTATAAAATTATTTTATTTCTAGTCGATGCGAGACTTCAATCATATCACTCATATTATAATTGATTAATACATACGTATAATAAGGAAGGAGTGAGTGTGAATGGTAAAGGTCGAAATGAGTAGCAAGCCATTTTTGTTTTCCTGATTTATCGAAAGTGAAGGTCCCACTTTTGAATTCACTACACAAAACCATAAACAACCCAATGAACACCGGCCCCAGCAATGCACATATTTTCTTTCAAGAAGCTAATAATTCTTGTATGCATGTTTGGCGATGAGTCTCATGCATGCACACACACATACACAAAATTAAAAAAAGAAGAAGAAAAAAGTACACGTGAGTGAGGATCACAGGATCGAATCCATCTCTCAAATCCCAACACTACTCGAGTTGTTGATGACGATGAAGGTAATAAAGTCAAGAAAATGAAAGGCTATCCGAAAGAGGGAATGGGTGTTTGGTGGGTGTTGTAGTCTAGGACATTATCTTATGGTCCTGTTTTTTTTCATTTTTTTGTTACCATGTAATGTAGTACAGAAGTTACTGGTTTGTGAAAATGGATCTCGAACGTTGTTGTGTTGTGGGTTCCATCGGATGGTTGAAGTAATATTATTGTTATTATTATATATTAAGACAACGATGGGAGGGTTTGGAGGTATTAGATGGAATTGGACAACTACATCTGAGGGGTTATTGAAACCCACGCCCTATCTTCAAATTTGTTTCAGAAATATGTCAAAAGTGTGGCATGAAGTGACCTTGATGGGATTGTCCTACAACTACATCTTCAAACCTTTACCAATTTATTTATTCTCCTCCCTTCAATATTCTACCTATCTCACTCATAAATTATTTAATTCCTATCCTAACATTCCTGTTCATCAATTCAACACAATCTTTTTACCAATTTTTACTTTTGATGTAAATAACTGATTCGATTAATTATTGCTTTGATTAAATTCTTGATTAAAAATTTGAGGTCTTTTAGTGTTCTTACAATAGAGATTGATAAAATTGCTGTGGATAATAAGATAAATCAAAATATATGTGATAATTGTACATCTTATCTGTTAATATATAAATGATCCATACGTAGTTGCAATGATTGAACTGACTTAGAATTTTTATTTATTTAAATTATTTAAAACTGTTAATAGATTTTTTTTAACAGAAATCATAATACACTTTATTATACGAAATTATTCATTCATTAACAAAATATTGTTATAAAATAAAGGTAATAAGAGAGACAAAGGAGAGGAAGAATAGAAAATGAGAGAGTAGGGAGCAACTTCTGTTTTTATGTGTGTCTCATTACTGATAGGACGAGTCCTATTTATAGGTACAATATGGTAACCCAGAAAGGATATAAAATCAAATAGTAAATACAAAAT
>Ga0099822_1007835_pt1 | contig 13743 bp, 4 predicted proteins | sample CowpeawhiteBW_FD_76839 | JGI IMG/M metagenome (GOLD analysis project Ga0099822, IMG submission 76839) | Root nodule microbial communities of legume samples collected from California USA - Cow pea white BW | ecosystem: Host-associated > Plants > Roots > Nodule | place: USA: California | collected... | reverse complement strand
TTTTAATATATATATATATATATATATATATATATATATATATATAAAAAAAATAAAAAATATAAAAATTTATAAAAAAATATATTTATATTTTTTCTAATCATATTTTTAAAAAAAAAACAAAAAAAAAAATATATAGCTGTATATAAAAGAGAATAATATTTATTTATAGTTTTTTATTTTTTTTATATATATATATATATATATATATATATATATATATATATATATATATATATATACTTATAAAAAAATATTTAGAACATATTTAATTATATAAATATTTTTCTAATTATTATTTTACATGTAAATTACTGTATTATAACTAATAATGAGACTTAATTTGTAAGTATTGTTAAATTATAATAGTATTGTATATTTATATTTATACAAAAATATAATATAAAAAAATTATTTTTTTTAATTTTTTTAATTAAAAAAAGATAATAAAAACAATAAAAACCTTTGGCCTAAGTCGGCTCAGTTCGGTCTAGCTTGACTTGACTTTCGGCCTGCGATCGACTCAACTCGACCTTTAGCCTAGGTTAGCTCGACCTTCAAAACGGGTCGACTCGGCTAAACCTTCGACCCAAGCCAACTAGGCTCGACTTTCGACCCGAGTTGGCTCAGATCGACCTTCAACTCGGACTGGCTCGACTCAACCTTCAGCCTAGGTCGGCTTCGCTCGCCTTTTGGCTTGGGCCAACTTAGCTCGGTCTTCGGCCTAAGCCTAGGCCCGACTCGACTCAACTATCAGCCTGGGTTAGTTTAGCTCAAGCTTCGGCCAACTCGACTAGACCTTCGATACGGGCCAGCTCAGCTCGACCTTCGATATGGGCTGACTCAACTCGACCTTTTGCTCAACCCGACTTGTCTTTTTGGACCTGTGGACTTTCTTTGTCCTAAGTAATGAGCAATTCCACAATTTGGAAATTTTCTAATTCATTCTTTTTTAAGTGAATTTCATATTCTACTATTTTAGTTATTTGAAATACTTCCTTAAAATTTTTCAATTTTAATTTTCATAAATTTTTTCATCCAAACATGTCATTTTTCTTAGAAGAATTTTAAATTCTTCAAATTAATGAATTACTGTTAGCTCGTTCAAACGCACCATTAAAAATTTCTCCATATATCTTCGAGTCTTCTTTCTTTTAGGAGGGGACCTCCCACCCATACTCCATCTTTCTTTTATTGCAAATCAACATAAACAAAGCATAACACTCCACGCCTTTCTTTCTAGATCTACAGTAAATCATCTAAAACAAACAAAGGCTAAAATTATTATTAAAATAATAAAAACAAATCTAAGAAAATTAGAAAAAAAAAAGATATATAAACAATATATAGGGTTAAAATAATTACAGAAGTTTTGTTTGAATAATCGAATACCCAATTTATAAGAACTAAAATGATATTTAAGTAAGATTTAAATTAAAATAAAAAACTAAAATGTTTCATTCATAAATAGTATTGAAGACCCATCTAAAATAGCTAAGCAAAGAGTAGGAGAGTGAGAATGATAGAAACTTTACAGCATACATAATCACTTTAAAGCCAGAAACTGTACCCTACTCTACTCATCAACGGTATAAGGTGTCAATGACACTTGCATGAACACGCAAAGACAAGACAAGACTCAAAAGAAGCCTCCATTTGAGAAATTTCTATGCAGACACAGACACTAATAAAATTTATATGGTGAGAAGAACATCGTAATACCCTGTGAGTTATAACTTGGTTCTGTTCATGATGAAAGCAAAACACTTTGACAGAAGTTTGTTGCTTTTGCTCATCATCACATCTTCCAAAGTCTGCACTTAATATGTGGGCAAAACACCATTTTGGATTCTAATGATTAAGAAGTAATTAAGGTTGAACTGTGATGAAAGCCTAGTCAAGTCAAGGATTAGGGAGAATAAAGACAAATTCCATTGAACTATCAATAAAATAGAAAAGTGGAAGAGGATAAGAATATGGAGAAGACACCACAATCAAGAATAAATCTCTTATTATCTACGCAATTGCATTTCATTGTTTATCATTTAACATTATTTTTTAAATAGTTTATGTCAAATTATTTACTTGGAAATTCTTTCTCATCCATTATTACTAATTTTAAAGAACTATCCAAGATCAATTGTGCTTTTCTGAGAAAATATTTGAAAGAAGTTTTACTTGATGACATTGGGTGATATGTTTATAAATAGATAAGGAATCTCAAAGAAAAATCAACATGATACAATAATCACTGAAAATCTCCCTAAAGACTTTGGCCAAGAAAATTATTGTTGCATAATTTACTTAAAATGTATAAACACAAAATGTTAATGAGAAACTAAGTCTTTCGAATAATAAAATACCACATATAAGAATATTATAATTAATAAAAAAATGTCAACTTCTAAAATATGTAGACAAAAGAGGCGTTAAATAAGATATAAGGTACACACATTCTAAATTTTAAAGAATTTTTCCAATTAAATTTATATTTAAATATTTTAATACACTTTTAATCCAATTGCCAAATTGACATGCCGGGATACTAACTGACTTAATCTGATTTGTCATTTTCTTTAAAAAATTCATAGATTATGAAAATATTTTATCTAAATCGGAAAGTAGTTTGTTTAAGCTTATATTTAAATGAATTATGATACATCGATAATTTAACATGGGTCATGTATTTATATTTAATATTTCATCAATATTTATTAACGGAGTATCTAATTCATAAAATCGTAGTAGTATAGTGCAAAAAATATTTGAATAGTAACCAATTTTAACGACAAAATATAATTATATATTTAGTGACCAATTTAAGTACTAATTTAAAAACTTTAAATAATTGACAACTGAAAGTTCCAAAAAATTATAATTGATCTCTAAATTGATAATTAAAATATTTTTTATTATAAATTGGTTACTAAATTGCCCATTAACATTAGCTACCAAGATTTTAACTATCAAAATAATTAGTTTCTAAATTGGTCACTAACATTAGCCACCAAGATTTTGGCTACCAAAATAATTGGTCTCTAATTAGAAAATTTGTCTTTAACATATTATCTATTACTCAAATTTGTCATTATTTGAGAGTTTTCTTATAGTGATATTTTTATGATGACAATAATTTATATATTTTTATGTTAACAACTTTAATACATATAGTTTAATTTGAATTCAGACAATAACAATCATATATTTATTATATTTTTAAGAATTATTATACACATTTTAATATTCATATATTACATATTTATCACGTATTGTATTATATTATTTTTAAAATAAACATATCAACATATTTATCACGTATTGTATTGTATTATTTTCAAAATAAACATATCAACGTGTCAGGTACATCATGAAATTAATCCATACAGGGTATGTTTGGTTTAGCATTGAAGAAATATAGAAGCAATAATTATTTGTTTCTCTTTCAACTAGAATTTTTTTAATTTTTAATTAATTTTAAAAACCAAACACTGATTTTTGTGTTAGAAAATCAATTATAATCAATTTTACTTCAATTCAACACATAATCAAATATGTGCGTAATAAAGCCGCATTCAAACCTTCAAACCAGTTAAAATTTCACACCAATCCATATTTTGAATTTTAATGGTCTTTGAGCCAATCTTGCAAGATTTAGAAATAACTTAATTAATATTCTTTTTCCTAAGAGGAAAGAGAATGATATCTGAATGAATATTTAGGTTTATTAACACCTAACGTATAACTTTTTTTTTCAGAATAATTTATAAGCTTAGAATCAGAGGGACTAACTTTTTTCTTGTCCAAACCCTGTCAGCAAACCAACTTATTGCCTTTTGCAGGTCGCAATTAATTAGCGTTAGTAGACAAACCAAAGGCTTACTCAGTTTCAAGCTACTAATCATAAAAGATAAATTTTAAATCTAAATAATGAATGTTTTTGTTTGTCAATCTTCCATTCCCTTCCCAATTACAAACGATTCGCTCACAAAAAGGTGGAATTTGGATCAAATGAATAATTTGTTAGAAGTGGACCGAATGAGTGGGTCAATTTGCCACAAGTTTCATTGAACATGTTACATATTTTGAACTCATCAATATCCGGTACCTTATATCAGAAATGATTGAACATGAAATATTTTTATACAGCTAAATTATATATTTTCCATCCGGAAATACAAATGCAAAGGAACATATCAGTAGCAATTTTTTTATAAATAAGTGAAGGATTGTTCTGTTTATCTCAAGAAATTTTGATATTTTACATATTTGGTGTACAGCACAGCACTAGTTAGGAAGATTTATTTGATAGAAGAAGGATGAAAGAGGTAACGGGTACTAAATAAATGGAGGCAAAAAGGCTATTATTTTAACAAACTAAACATTTCAGATGATGATTATTGAGCAAGAGGAAGGTGTGGAGGTGTGTGCTAATATCCGACACAGGCCAAGAATATGGCCAAAGTAGCTCTTATAATAAAGACTGCCATAATCTTAACCTCCTTGAACTAGCTTTTGGGATAAGCTAGGCCTAATCCGTTTCCAATATATAATTTCCTTGTCTACAACCACCACATGCTCAATAACTCCATGCATGGACCGACTAAACTTTAGTTTATAACGAACCAAGAGATCGTATAAAGTAAAGATTATCTGATAATACATAAGCACCGAAACATTATCTGATAAAAAGGACAAAACTCTGAAGTCTCTGATAGACAAAAAGAATGAAAAACATTATTTTGTACCAGGGTTTAGGAGCCAAACTACATTGCAATACTGAATACAAGAGTTCATCACTCTAAATATAACAGGGTACCAGAATTGAGCATATGAAGTTCCTAGTTCCAGCACAAAAAACGGTTGTAAAACTGATTACTCTCTTAAACTTTGACACTTCTAAACCTACAATCGCTAGACAGTAAGGAGTTCAAATTATCCTAGGGAGTATCATTCTACAAAATTCTTTCTGTCATTTCTTCTAATGAGTACTACTATAGATTCATTGACATTGTCAAATGTAACAATATCCTAATGGCAAGAATCAAACAAACTCTAAAAGTTATTTTTTTCACATCCTGTTAGAGCAGAAAATCATTGGTGGTACTGTATTTTTTTTAATAAGATCATATCTATTGAATGATATCCGGATAATATCAGAAATTAGAGGTAAATTTGAGTACACAAGTAGTGCCCAATCAGGAAGAAGCAGGGACAGAACAGAAAATTTTGAGATTGCCTACTCTCTTCCAAACCAAAAATAATCCCAAGATTTTCTTATCCTGTTCTGTTCTCTCGTCACTTTTATTTAATTCCTGCATTCTAACCAAAATGCCCCCTTGCACACCACATACCCTGCTGCCGCATGTGCATCAAGCTGTTAAGTGGTAAGCGAGGTCACAGTTCCCTTGCTCCCACGAAGGGGATTGATTCCCTTCTAACTTTTCCTTTTATCCTAGCATAAAATACATCCTAGATTTGATGCAAAAGAATCTTAAAAGACAACCTATGATACCAAAAACCAACAGCTGCAGCAGGAAAATCGTATAACATAAATGATGATTCACATATAATCTTCTAATTCTAGGCATAACTGACACTATCAGCATAAATTGAATAATACCAGATTACTGAGCACAGGCCATCATAATAATCAAAGGTACAAACTGAAATCTCCAGTAAAACCAACCGCAAGAAGATCACAACTCATTTGTAAGACCCCATTAATTTTCTTCAATCTTCAGAGAGTACAGCAATAAGCCAAAGGCAAGAAGCACCACACACACCACATTGAAATTACAAAATTATGATCAGACAAGCCACACACACGCACACACATCCGAAGCACAGCATAATTCCATCAAGAAAGAAAGTCAATACAGCTACCTAATCACTCGGTAGGAAAAAATAAATTAACATACATGTATAACCTAGAAGAAGCAAAAACAAAACAAAACAAAAATATAAAAAAAAGTCGGCAATGCAGCTATGATGTTTCTATTATACAAACACGAATTCTGCTTACAGTATGAAGAAGACCTACAGTAATAGTACACAGCAGCAACGCTTATCCTTCTCCTCCTCCTCCTACTACTCATCATCATCATCACTTGGAAACCAAGAGAATCTCAGGCTTCTTGACCTTGGTGGGTGTGTTGGAATTGGAGTTGGAACCAGCATTAGCCTTGGCAGCCTCAGCGGTCCTCACATCGAGCTGAATGAGACTCCTGGTGGCGAGAATGGCCTGCGGGACCAAATCATGCGAGGCACGAGCGTACAAACAGCGGACCGCGAAGGAAGCCGCGTCCTTCACGTCCTGAGAGTTCAACGGCCCCAAGAGACAGTGTCCGAGGATTCTGAGCGAGGGTTGGAGAATCTCCCAGGGGAGAGGGATTCTCTCGCCTTTGGCGTCGCGAATCTCGTTGTGTTCAGGAATCGTGGCGTCGTCGAACTGATTGCGGCAGGGGCAGGGGGCGGAGCCGGCCCAGGCGGCGGCGAATTGGCAGAAGTCGAGCTTGGACCAGGCGGGCATGTGGGAGATCTGGGAGAAGAAGGAGTGGAGGGCGACGCCGACGATGGCGGGGCGTTTGGTGGATTTGACGCCGAGTTGGGGTTCCAAGGGAGGGGAGATGAGGCCGACGGAGGGAGGGGAGAGGGATTGGGGTTTCCGGAGAGGGGCGTGGTAGATGGAGGGGTGGGAGAGGTCAGGGATGGTTACGAGGAGGGGTTTGCCGTTGCGGGATCTGGTCTCGGCGGCGTAGAGGGCGAGGAGGACGGCCTCGAAGCCGGCGAGGGAAGGAGGCTCAGGGGAGTGGATGCGGGAGAGGTAGAGACCGGTGAGGAGAGGGACGAAGGAGAGTACGACAAGGCGGAGATGGGGGTCGGCGGAGAGGAAGGTGTCGTAGAGCCAGTGGCAGAGGGGGTCGGAGTGGGAGCCGGAGAGGGAGGCTGAGACGGCGGCGTAGGCGGCGGAGGAGGAGAGTAGGGAGAGGGCGGGGCGGTCGGAGTCGGCGAGAGAGGAGAGGGGGTCGTGGGAGGAGGAGGGGAGGATGGCGGCGAGGGCGTGGATGCGTGAACGAGCCTTGGACACTGACTCCCACCAGGAGTGCATTGGGTCGGTTGAAGGTTTCTTGGGATCGGTGGTGTTGGGTGTGGGCATGGACGAAGACGGCGACGACGATGAATCGCTGCGGTGGAACTCCATGCTCCTCTCTCACTCACCCTCACACTCGCTCTTTTCCTTCTCTCTCTACAAAGCAACTGCCACACCAAAACCCCTTCATCCCTCTATTTAATACCCACTCTCCAATCAAATCACTCATCTTCTCAACTTCCCTTTTCCTCTTTCATCCTTCTTCTATCATATCATATCACACACCGTAATTCAATTCAATTTTCCATTTCTGGGATTTTAGATTTTCGTCTACAAAGTTTTCAAATTTTCATCATATATTTTATGTTCTTATAAAAAACAAAAAATATGATCCTAACTAGATTAACACTCCATTTAGAGCAGACAAATACTTACTGAATCAAGTAGGTGAGTGTCTGTTTCTAGCTTTGTTAATCGAAGTGGGGTTTGTGGTTGAAGATTATTAAGGCTGCTCCAACTTAGTACCACTCTTTAATCTAATGTCAGTTATATTTCCCTTTTGATGTAGAAGTAGTTGGGAAGAAAGGTTTATGTGAAGTTTTGCTGCTACAAGTGATTAACAGTGGTAGCTAATTAGTCAAATTGAGTATGCAAGTTCAAATGAAATGAATGAAGATTGTTTGGTGAATTCCTTCAAAGAAGATTCAATGTGTTTGAATGGAGGAGGTTGATATTTGGTGAGCTATTGGTTAAATTTCTACTGTTGTTGTTGTTGTGATTGTGGTCATATCTGAGATTATAGATGATATTTCAAACCATAATTGTAATGCTGTTTGGACGAAGGAATAAAAGAAGAGGGAGAAACGAAGGTAAAAACGAGGTTTGTTTAAATTGATAAAAGAATAATGATATTGTGTCAATCAAATATTATGATCGACTAAATTTATGTGAATTAATTAAATAATATAACAAACTATCGAAATATTTTCTGTTAAAAATTTAATAATAATGAGTATGAGTAAAAGTTTATATATGATTAAACAAATAAAAAATAATATAAAAAAGTTTATTTATAAATTAAATTTATTCAAATAACAAGTCATATATAATTTTTGTTCGCATACCAAATTTAAAAAATTAAAATGCAATAAAATTAATTTATGTAACATCACATTTAATAAAATAAGGGTTAAATATGTTGTTGGTCCATCAAGTTCCAGTGAAATTTGAAATTAGTCCCTGTTCAAAACTTTCGACCAGTTTAGTTCTTCTTCTTTAAAAATACGTGAATTTAGTCCTTTTAACTAAATTTTGTTAAGTTTATCTAACGTTTTAAGCGCATTTCATGATAGTATTTGAATTTTTCACATTGTTTGACACATTTTCGCTTTAATGTTAACTCAAATATTATCATAAAATGCGTTTAAAATGTCAAATAAACTTAACAAAATTTGGTAAGAAGGACTACATCCACACATTTCTAAAGATGAATGACTAAATTGATATGAAGTTTTGAAGAGGGACCAATTCCAAAATTCACTGAAACTTGAGGAACTAAACACATATTTAACCCATAAAGTAATTACAAAACATACCATATTGATAAATCATAAGCATAGAGTACTAATATGTAATTATTCTATTACAATCATCCAAATGATATACTGATATATAGATTTATACATGACAACTAAAGATTTAGAGTTATGAAAAAGATGTATATACACGTGAATTCTAAACACAAGCTAGTCACCTCATCCTCTCCATGAACAAGTCCAACTACAATTTTCTCATCTACTCACATCAGTCAAGTGATCATTGCAAATAAAAATACAAGACAAGAGGAACACAAAGAAAATGGTAAGAATGTACAAAAAGGTTAAATCATTTAAAAAAATAAAATCAATTGATCATACACAGTCAATCATAAAGTCATGAAAAAATACTATCCTAGTTCATATGAAAACTCATATATGACTCAATTATCCGGATACATGCATTGATATGCGATTCTGGCAAGTTGTGCACTTGTGGTGGCCTCTACTACTATATAGAGTCATTGCCAATGAATTTCTGATGAAAGCTTGACCACACATGATGTCATGGAAGCTTTCCCAAGAAGGATCACAAGGATCATGACTAAAGGGGAGACTTCTAGTCCTTCATCTTTATCTTTGTTTTGCATTTCATTATTGTGATTTCCCTAAGTTGACTTAATCTTAGTTGACTTGTTGACTTTTGGCTAGGTTTGGCTTGTTGACTAGAGTTGACTTGACTTAAGCCAACATGCTAATCTATATTTATTTATTTTTGTAGGTTAATTAGGATTAAGAAGCATGGGATAGGTGGTGCAACACTATTGGAGAGTGGAAATGATGTGGAGCCTATGTGGAGGAGAGAGGAAAGACAAAAGGTATAAAGTAAAAGCATAATGCAAAAGCAAGTGTACCATGGTGGTACATTTGGACCACATGGAGGCTTCCTTGGTCAAGAATCCTCATGGAAATGCACATAACATTCCTTTTGTTGCACCATTTTGACCTACCTTCTAGAATATAGGGTTTTCTATTTGCTAAGTCATCCTTTTGAACTTATGTATATTTCCTAGAAGCCCTTATAACTCTCTATATAAGGGATGCTCTTTAGCTTGTAAAAGGGTTGATAAATTTAAGTATTATACACTTGTTGTTCAACCAAAAACCATGAGCTTCCTCCATAGGGGTGGAGTCTTCACCTTGGCCTTATCTTGCCTAGCAAGTGGCGACATTCCTTCACTCATCTCTAGAGTTGGTTAGCCTTATGATCCCTCTATGAGTGACATGCTTCACTTCCATTCTTATCATCTTCTATGCTTTCCATTTTCTAGTTTGTTTCTCTTATTGCAATTCAGTTTAAATATGCTTATGTCCATTTTGTTTCATTTCTTGAATTAATCCATTTCTCTCTTTCTCTAGAACCATTAGAAGTGAAAATTCACATCTAGATAGCTTGTTATCCTAATGTCCATTGGGGATCTTCTTTAGGTTTTTTTAAAGAACTCATCACCATATTCAAAAATATAAAATGAACGAACTCAATCCTTCATCATTTGGTATCTAAAGCCCAAGTTATCTTGAATATGGTGTTTTTTTATGTGCTAACCATTGTTTTCTTATGTTTTGTGCTTGGTAGACCTCTCAGCATTCTCGGTGTTTCAAGTGGTGTGAACAAAATTTTCCATTTCCCAAGAGGGTTAAGTATCTAAAACCCTATCTTCTTGATGTATGTTGCTTTGTGAAGTGAGAACGTGAAATTTGGTGCTTCTTTTATGTTTGACCGAGAGCTATCCTTGATGTTACCATGCCAAAAAAATTTCTTCACATCCTAAAAAGTGTCTTTAAATGTGTTTAGTCTTGTTTTGAGTCCATTGTCATATGTTCTTCTGAAGTTTTTTTTTTTTGTTATTGTAATTCAAACTATTTGAATATTGCATGAACTTTATGTCTTGTTTGGAAAATTTTGTTCACACCATTTTGTTATTATTTTCCTTGGTGTATGCATGATTTAAGACTTGATATTCCATGTTCAAGTATTTTTCCATAAAGTCTTTTAATGTGCTTTTCTTGTGTTAGTCTTGTTGAAAGTTTTTGTCTCTAATTTTTCCCACTTTAGAGTTTAGCTTTCCTTGTTTTGTGCTTTTCTTGCTTGTCACTAAGTGTTTTTTTGTTTTGTCTTAGTAGTTTTCTTTTCTAGAAACTCCTTGAGTGTTATGATCGAGTCACTTTGCTTGCTTTTAAAAGATTTTTGGAAATTTGGTAAGGTGTTTTCTTCACTCCTTTGTGGACTTTGAGTGCTAGCCTTGCCTTGTTTTTCTTTTTGAATGTGATCTAAACACTTGGGTGACTATTTTGGAAGCATTTTCGTCTCGAGTTTTACTGCATTTTAACCACTAATTGCATCTTTTTGTCTCGACTTTGAGCTTGTTTTTTAGGAAAGATGAATTTGGATCCCATAATGGAGGAAGGAGAAGAAGATGAGTCACCTTCATCATACTCTCCTCCAATTATGACGCCTATTATCCAATCAAATGACGACAAACCCTTGCTCACATCCTTAGGGAAATGGAGATTAGTAGAAGGAAGACATTTGACCAACTAAGAGTGGATAGGAGTCAAAGTGAGATCATGCTTCAAGAGCACATCCAGATACTTGAACTTAGAGAATAAAAGAAGAGAATGATGAGGTCTTCATCCGAGAGCTTTTATAATAGTGAAAGGAGGAGAAGAAGGCACAAATTTGATGGTGGAAAAGTTTGAATCTATGTTTTGAGTGATTGGGTATCAATTTTGAACTCTCTAAAACCATTTGGAATCAATAACACTAAAGGAAAGAAGTCCAATTAGTCTATTGCACATGATCAATTTTCCCCCAAATTGATGTTTTTGATGCACTGTTGGGCATCGTTATAGTGTGGGACGCTAGGCTACTGACTTGGTGTCATCGAGCACCACTTCTAGACCACCAGGCGCTAGAAGTCAGTGGGCACCACTTTTCTAGAGGCGAGCGCCACCCTATGTCTCTATTTTGTGCCATATTCAGAAAAATGAGATTCCTTCTTTGTTAACCATCAGATCAAGCTAAAATTTTGACAGCTGACCCTAAACACATGATTCTTCACTTTTACTGGTGGGATCTTTGATTTCAGGTCTATAGTTAGACCAGTTAATTTCTCATGTTTGCATTATACTTTAGGTTTATTTTTTATGATGGATATTCCTATTTGATAAGTTAGTTGGTCTTATGTAATGTTGTGGTCTTGGGTTGATCTTGATATTAAAGTATGTGGTTTAAGAATGATAAATGTGTATGATATGCAGAGTAAGTCATGTTAAGGTGTTGAAATGATGTTATTTATAATATTTGAAATCTTGATAACTCATTTGGGAAAGTTATATTATAATAACGAGTAGTGTATGAAGTGGAAATATTGGTGAAAATGGTTGTGAATTGTGTTCTAAGGAAGTGTAATGTTACTATAGTCTTATCTTATAAGACTGCACTAATTTACATTATACATTGATTTATTTGTTTTCTAAATATTTATGATGAAATGTTTTATTTTAGTAGTATTAAGCTATTAAAATAGAATATTACATTAAACTTATTCGATATATATTCAGAAAACATTAATCTTCAAAATTATATCAATCTTAATTTGTTGAATATAAATAATAAATAAATAGACTTTTATTTTTATAAAAAATATATTTCTAAAAACATTTTTTTTCTAAAAACTAATTTAAATAATAAGATATTTACATAAAACAAGAATGAAGGAGCACTTAGTTTTTACAGTTATAGTTGAACAAAAAACTTCCAACCACGAATAGCCTCCATTAGCGGTTGCATTTGTGGGATTGTTAGTTTCGCCCATACAACATCTTACGTAATAATCAATACATATCACACAAACATCATTTACATTTCATAGCCAAGCTCAAACAATGACATTCTGTACTCTTTCCAACACCTTCATCTCTCCCTCTTTCCCAGTCTCTCATCCACATCGATCCAAATTCTCATCTCTCAGATTTTCCATCTCCAGATCTCAGCCTCTGGCTACCCAGTTGAGGAAAACGATCTCAGCAACACGCTTTACAACGTTTTATTCTCTGGATGCTGCAAATGCTCCAAAACAAGACACCCCAATTGAATTCAGTACGCAGTTTTGGTTTTTTCTCATGATACTTGGATTCTTTCACGTTCCATTTTCTTACTCGCATGCTTTTTGGATTTTTCTGTTGTTATAGGGTACCCTGCATTTCCAACATCGTCGAACATCAACATGATTCTGGCAATGCTGCCACACAGGTAAGTGTTGTTGGGCGCATCCCTTGATTGTGCCTTTTGTGTTTGCTTTATTTTCTAAACCAATCTTCTTTGTTGTTTTTGGTGGGGGTGTCATTCAGGTTTCCATTTCTTCTAGTGGATAGAGTGATTGAATACAATCCTGGAGTTTCTGCAGTGGCCATAAAGAATGTAACAATAAATGATAACTTCTTTCCTGGACATTTTCCAGAAAGACCAATCATGCCTGGTGTTCTCATGGTTGAGGTGAACACTGTGCTGATTCCAGGGCCAACCCTCTCATATTCCATTTATGTGACTTGTCTTCTGGCCTGCATTCATTTTATTATGTAAGTGCAAAATTCTCTGTTTATAATCCATGGATATCTGTTTGTTTGGTTTCAAGAGCTTATGTTGCACCTTCATTAGACTTCTAGCTCATTTATTTATATTCACTTTCCTGCTGCATAAGATCCAATGCAACTCATAGAAAGAGATTTTTTGTTGAGATTGGCAACAAGTGTATGTTATATTCTAAAGGTTCTGTTGAATTATACTTGATGCAGGCGATGGCCCAAGTAGGTGGCTTGGTTATGTTGCAGCCTGAAGTTGGAGGTTCCCGTCAGAATTTCTTCTTTGCTGGAATAGACAAAGTGCGATTCAGAAAGCCAGTGATTGCAGGAGACACATTAGTTATGAGAATGTGATAGCAGTACAGGCCCAAATGAAGAAATCAACACCATCCACCAGACCAATGAGGTAGCTGACACAATGACGTCAACAAGGGTTCGCAGGATGCCAAAATATTTAGTGGATTACAAACTTTG
>Ga0099822_1007830_pt1 | contig 13747 bp, 6 predicted proteins | sample CowpeawhiteBW_FD_76839 | JGI IMG/M metagenome (GOLD analysis project Ga0099822, IMG submission 76839) | Root nodule microbial communities of legume samples collected from California USA - Cow pea white BW | ecosystem: Host-associated > Plants > Roots > Nodule | place: USA: California | collected... | reverse complement strand
TTTATCAATACCCAAGATCCATCTCAAGCTACAAATCAAGGTACACTTGATTATCATCACTTTTCATTTTATTACCATCAATGAATCAAGATCCATATATCTCATGATTTTTCTTTTTCTTTCATTTTGGAAATTCTAATATATATCTTCTTCTGTGAGATGATTAGATAAAGGTTAATTATCCTACTGTATTGTTCTCTAACATTTTCAAAGATATTTTCACCGAGTGCAACTTACGTGATGCTTCTTCTCTCTCAAAAGTAGAGGAAAACAAAAAGCATAACAAAGTTAGTTTCTGCCATATTTTGTTCTTTTCCTCACAAAAAAAAAAAAAAAAAAAAAAACTTCATCTGTTACTGCATCTGCACAACCTTCTCGAATCCTGGATCTGCTATAATAACAAGAGAGTTGGATTTGACACGTTTCCATTTATCATTATTGGCTCTCATGCTCCATCTGTGTTTTTCTAGTCTACCTTTGACCACACCATTAAATGTTCTGCATTCAATTTCACATTGCATTTTTTCCACTCTCCTTGTATCTTTGCACACTATAGTCTTCAAAATGGACCAAACTTTACCTCGCATGTGCTTGTTTTAATGAAATGAAAATCAAAGTTTTGTCTTCTTTACTCATATAATAAATACAATTTTTTCTGTGAACAAAACTGCAAACTTTCTTTTCTTTACTTTTTTTCCTTTGTGTTTGCAACTTAGAGTAGAATGTTGCACACTAACTATATGAATGAATGTTTGAAATTTGAAGGTAATGCTGATATTAGGAAAAAGCACTATAGAGGAGTGAGGCAAAGACCTTGGGGAAAATGGGCAGCTGAAATAAGAGACCCTAAGAAAGCAGCAAGAGTGTGGCTTGGCACCTTTGACACAGCAGAAGCTGCAGCTATGGCTTATGATGTTGCTGCATTGAAGTTCAAAGGAAGCAAAGCCAAGCTCAATTTTCCTGAACGTGTTGCTGTGCCACCATCACCACTACCACCGGCAACCACCACCACCACTTCTTCAGCTTCTGCACAACCCTCTTCCTTCACACCACCACCACCTCCACCACACGTTGGTGGCGATCATCAAACTTCACAAACATCAGAAGAAGCAGAAGGGTTTCCGGGTCTGATGGAGTATGCACGGTTGCTGAAATGTAGGGATGATGATGATTTTCAACGTGTTGCATTGGGGCTTTACCAGCACCATCCTAGTGAGGATGTTATTTACGGTTCTTCTCAGTCACCACCTGTGCCATTTTTTCTGTCTTCTTCATCTTCTTCTGCATTTCCATCTTCAACTTCTCAGGGTGATTATGGTTCTTCTGGATTCTATAGTCATGGAGGGAGTGGTTTTGATGAAGGGAACAAGAGAGGATCATAGTGTTTTTTTCTTTTCTTGTTTTCTTCTCTGAATTCTGAACACTGCATGAGTGTGGAAAGTGGGGGATAGTGCCACAATTAAGGAAGTTCAAATCACACATCTCTTATTTGTTTTTCTTTATAATTCCAACTAAAAAATAATGCATGAGCTCAAAAGTTAATACTACCATTTTCTTTATTTTTATTTTTATCTTCATGTAAACTAACTCCATTTTCTATTCAATAAATATTTATTATTAATAACATAATGTTTTTATTTTAAAATATAAATAAATTGAGTTTAATCAAGTGAAAAAGAATTTTTTTTTATTAAGTGTTAGAAGGATAGAGAAAAACTGAAAAGTTTACATATAAAAGTTTTTAGATATTTATTATTCTTTTAATAATTAATTTGTTCAAGAGACTTACTTTAGCTGTAAATAGATTAGAAAATATAATTAATTTTAAATATTTGTGTATGTTTTTATCTCTCTTAAGTAACAAGAAAAGGTAGAGTTAAATTATTACAAATGTGGTATAAAATTTGTTAATTAACATATTAATAAAAACGATTTCTTTGATGAAGTTTAGGTGCAATACTGTGCTGTGAGGACTTTTAGTGTTATTTTCTAATTAAAATGAAAATTTGGTCCTAACAATTCATGCCAATATTCAATGTCTAACTTTTATTAATTGAATATTTGGAGTGAAGCTATAATTGGAATTAAAAAACATGAAGAGTATAAACTATAATTAGTTATCATTTGATTACTATACCTATATTTTATTCAATTTTCTTGAAGTGGCCGACCGATAAAATCATGAAAATAATAATGAGAGAGGTTACCTCTTAATAACGTGGTATATGTTTCTACATAAGAAATAATAAAGAAGCTGCTCAGAAATAAAGACAAGTGATTTTCTTCTGATTGGGCATGTACACTGAATTTTGGTAATCGCGATTAAACTGAAGTCATACCATATTTTTACTTCAATAAAATTAGTAAATTTTGATTTTGGTATTTATAACATTTCTTTTTATTTTTTCAAATTAAAAATTATTATTGTGATATTATATGAAAAATTGGTTAACTATTAAATAAAATATCAAGTAATTATTTGAAGTTACTCATAATAATATATCATGATATAATCTTACAGAATATTTTTTAAACAAATGTGCTATTTATTTATGTTAAAATATATTAGAACTAAAATTTACAAACATAAAAATAAAATAAGTATTTAACAAAAGTTCACATATTTTACAAGACTAAGAGCAGTTATTTCAAATTTAATAAATATGGAAAACGATATTTTTAATAATAATTAAAATAAAAATTCACTAATTTAACATCCACTATCGTTTTAATCTCTATTTTCTTCTAATGTGACAGTTATTATAAGTGTGATCGTGGTCTTATTTGACAAATTCAATTATATAACATTGATTATTGTGTAGTTTCTTGCCATATTATATACTGGGAAATATGAATTTAGTGGCTTAAATGTCGAAAATTAAAAAACAGTAACTTTTGAAAGTCTCCACCCTATAATATATTTGTTCTCGTTTGAGGCCAAAAAATACGACAACACACTGCATGCGTGTGTGATAAGCAACCTCATATTCCAACATATCATGTCATGTTGTTAGACATCTAAAATGTCATGTCGTTACACATCTAAAATGCCATGTTTTTTCTTAATTAGGTGAGGGAAAATTTATTATTAACTAAGTTCTTCCTTACTTATATGTAAAGTTAAAGAGATAATAGTAACATAACAATTTAATAGGGGAATTAACATTGACTGCGCTTAAGATTTAAAATTATGTTCCTTATTTATTCAATTTTTATCCGATAAAAAAAATTAGTGTTGGTTGAGACATACGGAGGAAAAAGAAATAAATTAAAACAAAATCATTTCTAAACTTGTTATTAGGGATATCAAGTGGTAGGATATAAGTAGTAGTTTTTCCCTACTCTATTCATTGGATAAATATATGTCATGTACCCATTCTCATATCCGTGCGGATATCTATTATGCGGGTACCCGCCTATTTTTTTTAATATTCACGGGTACCCACAGGTATTTATAAATTTTTTTTAATATTTAAAAACATATTTTAATCATAAATTCAAATAAAATATAATATATAACATTCATAAATTTCAAATAATCTATTTAAACCAATTGATAAAGAAATGCAATTTACAAAGAAATGCAATTTTTTTAATAATATTGAATGACAATTTACAAAGAAATGCAATTTTTTTAAACCAATTGATAAAACTTAACTCATTCAAAATCAATATATTAAATTTTAATCATGTATTTTATTTTTTTCAATTTAAATTAGAGTATAGTGAGTACGGGTATCCACAAGTACGTATACTATGATACCCGTACCCGCCCCGTTAACATGCGGGAATAAAAAATACTCATACCTATTACCTGCAGGTATCTATTTACAATATCAATTTCCTACCTGTTGCGAGTTTTATCTGCGAATACTCGCGAGTATGAATTCTTTTGATATCCCTACTTGTTATGTTTAAATCTCTTTTTTCTTTTATGGGCAATATTTTCTTAAATATATATTTTGTAATTCTAATTAGGTTTATATTATTTTAATCTATATCAATAATTTTGTAAGATATACTTTTTAGCATACGAATTATTCATAATAAAAAATAATTATTGACACTCGATATATATTAAATTGATATTGTTTGTATAATATTATGAATGCATTCAAAATTATATATATGTGTGGTGTTAGATCCAATTTCATTTGGGTTCAAATTGGTAAAATGTATATTTGATAGACATTTATGGAGATTTTTACAAGAGATCAGGGGTTGAATAATAAAGAAGAAACTTTAAAGACGAATGATGACATGACATTAAATAAGACATTGAGAAGGAATGAAGGAAAAGGGGGAGCTTAGAGGTAGGAAAAACAAGGATAAAGGGGTTACTAATATTAGGAAAAAAGAGAGATCACTCTTTGGATGTTCTGGTTAATTGGATTTTTCCTTTTGACTAGAACATTTTGCATCCATTATGCGGCTTCGGTAAAACACTTTCCAATGCAAATAAAAAAATTGACTTTTTCAATACATATTATCACAATCAATGGGGTGGTGGGATGGAGCATTCATGCCCTCTACTACCATATGTCATTGATCCACACTCTCTTGCACATCGTCCTCAAAACATATCACCTTGATACCTTTTGTAATCATCGCTTTGCATAAAGACGCCTCATTGAGAACTTGCAGGATTTTCGGGAGGAGAAGTGCGGTTTTCTAAAATCTTAGAAACAACATTTTTAGAACTTATAGTTTAAAGTTAATTCCTATTTTTTAGAACTTATAGTTTAAAGTTAATTCCTATTTTTTTTATTCATCTTAACGTCATCTCTCCATTAGTTTTTAATTTTGTATAATTGATATTACGTGATCGGTGACTTGATCTTTTCAGTTGTGTGGTAGAGAAATTATGGAGAAGCATGTCTTAAGTAATTAAATGCACTTTTGTTAGATTAAATATCTTTAGAATTAGTACGGTGATTGGATTAGTTGTTCAATGTCCTACATTGCGTTGAGACACTATGATCAGTTGATAATAAAAATCTCTTTTTGATTGCCAATGATTCAAGATAACATGATTTCTCCTTTTTCCCGATTTCTCCATTTTTTCCTTCTATTTGATTTCGTGGGGTTTGCTCACTAAACATGAGTACTCTAATTGTTATTTGTTTTTTTATGGTGGTGTTTGGAGTATGTTTCATCATGTATCTCATTGAGGAATAATGTTTCCTTGTGATAAGCACATTGATGGTTGGGGAACAATTAAAGTCTTTAAACATCTTTACCAACTCCTAGTCATATATACGAAGTTGATTTTGTTAAGAAGGGTTTTTCTCTACTTTAACCTCTTCACCTTAAAAAAAGATTAATCTTTATTTCTACTTAGTTCTAAGGAAAAGGTTTTGATATTTTAGTATATATTACTATTCTAATTTTCACTTTGTCCATTGTTTAACCATTTTCTTTCATATAATGAGGCACTATCCATATTTGTACTAGTGGCAATGGCTTCAGACTGAGAGAAAATTGGAACATTAAGAGTGGGTGTTTTAGTAGCTTCTTTAATTAATGAAAGAAGTAATTAGCCAAGAAGGGGGGTGGAATTGGCATTTTCGAAAACTTTAGTTCCTTTTAAACGTGTATAAACACATTTAATTGAATCAGAATGACTAAGAACTCATAGTGAAATTGCTACTGGAACATGCATTTTCAATCGATTGAAAACAAGTTAACAAGTTGATTTCATTAAATAGGGAGTCAACCAAACAAATCAGTATTTTTCAACAAATTAAAACACAAAAATAATCGATTGAAATACTGGGAAATTATGCAAAAAAAAAAACAAAAACAAATTTAATGATAACCTCAAAAACAACTTTAGCAACTCATCAAGATTGATACAATCACCAATACAAAAAGAATTATAGCTTCAGATTATGTCAAATCACACAAAAACCATATAAATATTGTTAAAAACAGATTTCTTGAAACTCTTTATCAAACAACAAACTAAAAGAAAGAGATCAAACACTTGCACAAAAAATTTTATAGCCTCTCAGAAATGTTGCAGCTCTCTCAGAAAAACTAGATTTTATAGCCTATCTATTAGCATATCAACAAGTTGATTCTTCCATTCAATCAGTTGATTTCACTTCAGTTAAGTGAAACCAACTAATTGAAAGTTAATTTAGTTGATTGAATATGAAACTTACTAAACTATATCAACTAGTCAATAAATATGTTGAAAATCCATTTAACAAGTTAAAAGACTAGAACTAGACCCTAGACATCTATACTATGTCAAATTGTCTTCACTTTGAAATCCAATCTTCAATCTTTCAAATCTTCACAAGATAGACAAATTTAATACACACCCTAAGCATGATCGGCACACATATCTTTAAGTTTTCATATCTTAAGAAGAGCTCCTAAAACTCGATAAAAGCAACCAACATTTAAGGAAGGAGTAAAAATCGGATGGGACCAACCAGACTCCTAAGGAATAAAGAAAACCTCCTAAAATATAGTGAGAGCAACTAGATTCTTAAGGAATGGGTACAAATTTGATGGAACAACCATACTCTTAAGGAATAAATAAAAACTCATAAAATCCAATGAAAACAACCTAACTCCTAAAGAAGGAGTAAAAATTAGATGGGAGTAATCAGATTCCTAAGGAATAAAGAAGGCCCCCTAAAATCTAATGAGAGCAACCACACTCTTAAGAAAGGAGTAAAAATCTGATGGGAGCAACTAGACTCCTAAGGAATAAAGAAGATCTCCTTAAATTTGATGAGAGCAACTAGACTCTTAAGGAATGAGTAAAAATCCAATGTGAGGAACTAGACTCCAAAGGAAAAAAGAATATCTCCTAAAATTTGATGAAAGGAACCAGACTCTTAAGGAAGGAGTAAAAATCGAATGAGAGCAACCAAATTTCTAAGGAATAAAGAAAAACTCCTAAAATTTGATGAGAGCAACCATACTCTTAAGGAAGGAGTAACAGTCTGATGGGAGTAACTAGAGTCCTAAGGAATAAAGAAGAACTCCTAAAATCTGATGAGAGCAACCAAACAATGAAGAAATGAGAACAAATTCTATGAGATCAACTAGACTGCTATGGAATAACGAAGAGCTACTAAAACCTGATGAGAGCAATTAGACTACTATGGAATAAAGAAAAGCTCCTAAAACCCAATGAGAGTAACCAAACTCTTACGGGAGGAGTAAAAATTCGATGTGAGACTTCTAAGGAATAAAGAAGAGCTCCTAAAATTCGATGTTAATAACCAAATCGTACAAGTAATACAATGGACAAGTCCAAATATTGTATCACACAGGGACTAATGTTGTTTAAATTAATTGATTTGTTACTAATAAAGGATAAGAATATCAAAACATTTGTGGTTTAAATAAAAATAAGTTTAGAATTAAATATAAAGAATAAACAGAAATTGACAAAATGGAAGCAAATAGCTTGATTGAGAAAAATATAAGATAAAAACTTCACCAGGATTGGGTTTCACGATTCCATTCAAAGTAAAAACATCAAACAATATATTCCTATTTTTGTCTCTCACACTCACATTGTTTGTAACATGTCTCAATTTCGTCACAAACAATCCTAAACTAAAATAATAAAAACTCTATGTCTAGCAATTTTTACTATTATGTTTGCATTAATGGCCAATATGTTGTTGCTTAAGAATGATTACTAACCACATCTATGTTTAACATGTGAAACCAATAGTTGTTTATCCTACTTAGGTTTCATACTATCTTTTGGATCATCCGATACTCCCACATGTGCACCATATCTAGAACATGCAATTAAATATCATAATTTGGGTTCCCAAACTATCTTTCAAATCAGTAGGGACTCCCGCATGTGCAAAATTCATAGACTATGTAGTTAAAATAAGAATAAAACATAAGACATTATGGAAAATGATTATATTGAATGAAGACTTCACAGTGAATTAATACATTACACCCAACCCCTATGAATGAGGGAGTTAGCTACCCCTAGACATACTGAACACAAGAATAATGTTGAAATTGAATGCCTTCAACCTTCAGAATGCTCCAAGTCTATTTTTTACCTATGTCAGGGCCTCTATTTATAGACATTCATAATTGGACTTGGACTTGATTTCGTACTTGAATAAATTGTAAGAGATAATCCTTGATATATTCTTTTAATCTTTGGAGATTCCATATCTTTGAATTTTTCTTTAATTATTCTAACTTATAATTTTAGTAACCAACTTTGTGGATATCTAATATTGTTAATGATCTTTGACTATTTGATATTTTACTCATTCTTTTGATAATCTTATCATATATCTGAGATTTCCATTTATTTGCAAAATATAATTCATACATTTATCTTTTCCTCTTTTATTGAATAAAACCTAAAATATCAAATTAAAATAACAATTAAAATAAATAAAACAAAATCATGATAATGCCAATTATCATATAGGAGCAACTAAACTTCTAACGAATAAGGAAGACCTTCCAAAATCCTATGAGAGCAACCAAACTCTTAGGGAATGAGTAAAAATTTTGATAGGAGCAACCAATATCCTAAGGAATAAAGAAGATCTCCTTAAATCCGGTGGATGCAAACAGACTTCTAAGGAATAAGGAAGAGCTTCTAAAAATCGATGAGAGCAACCACATTCTTAGGGAATGAGTAAAAATTCGATCGGAGCAACCAGTCTCCTAAGGACTCAAGAAGATCTCATTAAATTTGAAGGCAACAACCAGTCTCCTAAGGAATAAAAAGGAACAATCCGATGGAAGAAATTTTATTTTGTAAATCTGATGGGAATAATTACTGATGGAGTAGATAAATTCATCAGTTTCACTTATTTTTGAAAGTTTTACAATATCTTCGGCATAAAAGGAATTGTTTACCTCTTGCATATTTTTATGATACGCTTAACCATTTTTGCAATAAGAAGTCGTGACAGTGAACAACATTACCACAATTCACACGATGTAGCATAGATAATACATCCAAAGTTTTTCAAAAAAGAAAATGCAACAATGAACATACATGAATTTTTGTTATGATAAAGAAAGCAAGAAGAACGAAACATCGCCCAAAGCTAACCATTTACAATCTCGTCATTAACAACTTCTTTCAGGGGATCGAAAGCTGTAATTTCTATATCAGGAAACAAGCTTTTTGCTTTGGTCAATAGCAGCATCAAATCCATCCTTGAAAGAACATGGAGCCATGGTCGGAAACATTTTAACATTTCATATTCTCGAACATTATAAATTACAAAATGTGATATTAAATTCGACATACATCCTAGTAGTTCTTTAGAGACCAAACTTTTTTTGGTCTTATAATAGGAAAAATATTGTTTGTGTTGATAATTAAAATTTTCTAGCCTTACACTCTGTAATCCTAAAGGTTAAGAGGGTTGTGTGGTGTTAGGCTCAATTCCATTCGAGCCCAGATTGGTAAAATCTTGATCTGGTAGGCATTTATAGAGGATTATACAAGAGAGATGATGGGTTGAATAGTAAAGAATAGAGTTTAAAGACGAGTGATGACATTAAATAAGATGTTGAAAAGGAATGAAGGAAAGAGAGAAAGCTTAAAGGTAAGGAAAAACAAGGGTGAAGAGGTTACTGATTCTAGGAAAAAGAAAGACCACTCTTTGGATGTTCTAGTTAATTGGATTTTTCATTTTGGCTAGAACAATATATAATAGTTAACTGATATTAATCTAATTTCAATCCCTTTATTTTTTTAAGTAAGTCAAATTTCATTGAAATTGGATTAGATTGGATGGGTGCATTTTTTTTTCTTTAGCAATTAAACTTAATCTAGTTTTATAAATGACTATTTAGAACGATCAATACTATTTTGACACATTAAAAAATTATTGTAATTGGGCTAAAAGGACTATATTCATTCATTTTTAAAGTTTAAGGACCAAAACGTATCAAAGTTTTGGACAAGGACGAATTCCAGTTGTGCATCAAAGTTTAGGGACTAAAACATACTTAATGTTTGTGCTTTTGTAGATGTAGCGAGTTATGTTAAAGGTAGTTGCAAAGGAAGCTAACTTTCTTTCTTAATTGGGTGTGTAGATACAACTACTAGTGTTAAATTGTGGTTATTTGTGGAAAAGTTGTGGAAATTAACTTGTTTTTTTCTATTTTGGTGTCATATGATGTTAAAAATGTGTTTTTGAAAAGGTTTATGTAGACCATAAGGATTTTTGTTGAGTTTTTTTATGTATTTGTGAGAGTTGTGTTGGTTTGTACTTCTAGTTGAATGCATATGAGCATTATGTGAGTTCTAGTTAGAGCTAAGTTGTTTGTTGGGGCTAGGCTCTTTTAAGCATTATTTGGACTAAAAACTCTATGAACTAGGTTTTTTTGTGAAATTCTTTGGAGTGTCAAAATTAGAGGATGATTGTCTCTAGATAGAGAACTCCATTTACTAGTGTTTGATACTTGGCTCTCGAGTGTCAAGGTCAAAGAACAGATGTCTCTAGATTGAGAAATCTAAGTTAATGCTTTGTTATGCTTGTGAAGGTTCTTATAGTAGTTAGTTCAAAGGATGGTTGAATTCCTCTAGATAAGTAGTTCTTCAAATTGGCGTTTAATGTGTGTGGGCTTAAGCTCTAAAGTGGTTAGTTTAAAGGATATTTGAATCCCTCTGTACAGGTAGCTCTATGAGCCAATGTGTTGTTGTGGCTTGTTATGAAAAGTTATATATAGATATATACATATAGATATATACATATATATATATATATTGGGTTTTAAAATATGGAGTGAGTTTATTTTAAAAATTGAGATTTTTCTTGTTTTATGGTATCTCACTCTGTTTGTGGTTGTGGTTGTGGTTGTGGTTTCCACCTAGGATGATCATGATGTATCATGGGAAATGATGATAATATAGAGGTTGAGAAAGATGCACAACATTAAGAAGAGACCGATCAAGATTAGGAGATGTTTAGGTAGCAGTATAGTCTTATGTTTACATTTATTTTTCATTTCCAATAAACTAATGATAAAGTTTATTTTAAATTAGGAAATTGAATAAGGATATTCATATTACTTATAGATCTTATGAAAATGAAAAATTGGGATGTTACAACATTGATGAGGAAAGGACATATGTGCATGTGCACATTTGTCTATGCATTGACCAACAGTAGAATTGGTAGAAGATAAAGATGAAAAATTGCGTATGTTAACCTTTTTTTTTCTTCTTGATTAACAACTCAGAGTGGATCTTCTCTATAAAATATTCTTCACTCTTTTCACCTCAACACAAGAAAATCTTCTGATTCTTTACATGATGACTTACCCCCTAGCCATGGTTAAGCACATTAAAGAAGAGTTGGGGTCATTTGTGAAATGAGGACCCAAGCTCTTATCATCATAGGCCATCAGTGAGTTTTTAATAGAATAGGTTTCTTTAGGCCTTGTATTATGGGCCTAGTAGTATAGGGTTTTCCTTTTGGGTCTTGTATAATTGGGTCAAGTAGTATAGGTTTTATTTTGGGCCTTGTATTTAGGCCTAGGGTTGTAGTGTAGAGTTTTGGGCCTAGAGGAGATGGGCCCTAAGGAGACACATGGGTCTAAGGTAAAAACCCTAGTTTGGAGCACGAACCTTCTAAAAGCTTGTGTGCCTTTGGCTATAACGGTCTACAAGCTTCTCTCTTATGTGAGACACATGTTATTGCCATGTGGCATGCTTCTAATAGAGAGGAATAATGGCCATGTGTCATGCTGCTAGTGGAGAGGATTAGTGGTCATGTGTCCTCGTCGTAATTGAGAGAATTTTTGCCTTGGTTTCCAAGTTTGTAGAATTATGGTTTTGCTTCTCCATTTTGTGAGACACCTTGTTAGCACTCCATTTTGTGAGACACCTTGTCTTTAATTAATTAGTTTTTGTTTATTGTTTAGAAAAATAAAGTTTTCAGAAAAATGTGATAAAAATGTTTATTTTAGTAGTCTTCTATTGCATTTTAGTTCTCTTGTTTTTAAGACTCCCTTTTTAATAAAACTAGTTTTCCAAGATACCCTCTTAATTGTGCTAAATTGAATCTGACCCCTTGATCTATGTTTTATTTTATTGTAGAGATGCTCATGGTCAATTCAGTTAGTGATGGTCAAAACGCAGCATTGAAATTAGTGGCTGACCCATCTATTGTGTGCTAAGTGGTTTATGCACCAGAGGGAGAAATTTGATTACACGAACCAAGAACCCAATGTGTGAGCAGAACCTGATGTAGAGGGAGGCCAACACAGATGCGATAATCATGATCTTTGGAGATGATTTGATGATCAAATGGACTGTGGAGAGATGGACAAATGGGAGAGAATCAAAGTTGATCGAAGGGAAACAAATGGGGGTTTCAGATTCCTGATTCTGGTACGAAAGGAAGGATCATGGTTAGGCGATATTTGGGGTTTTCCTTTTCTCATTTTTCGTTTTCTTTGGGTTTTTAAGGGGAGAGATTAGGTTTTTCCAAAGAGAGCCCTGGTTACGCGAGAGTGAAACATGTTTGGAGGCTGGGGTTCGTGAGTTTATGTTATAGTAGTGTGCAAGAGAGAAGAGGGCATTGTAAAAAGGTTTCTCCATCTCTAATGAGCACAAAGTAGCCTTTAGAGATTGGGTTTTCTCCCCTTTCCACCCTACTTTACTCTACATCTTGGCATACATCTTGGTATGACTAAGATTTATAAGGATCTGAAGGATTCCTTTTGGTGGATTTGAATGAAAATGGACATGGTGGATTTGAATGAAAATGGACGTGGTGGATTTTGTGGCATCTTGCTTAGTGTGCCAAAAAGCGAAGATTGAACACTAGAGGTCGGGTGGTACGTTAGAGCCTCTTGATATTTCTCAGTGGAAATGGGACTAAATTTCCATGGACTTTGTTACACATCTGCCGAGGTCTATGAGAGGTCATGACTCAATTTGTGTAATTGTAGATAGATTGACGAAATGTGCACACTTCTTACCAATCAAATTAGAAGATGTCCATGGACAAACTTGCAGAGTTGTACATCAGAGAGGTGGTCAAGTTGCATGGTGTACCAGCTAACATTGTATCAGACTATGATCTGAGGCCCACATCAAGGTTCTAGCAATTGCTGCAGGCAACATTGGGCACTCAATTGAGAATGAGCTCAACCTATTGTCAACACCCAATTTTGTCCGGGTAATACCTTTTTTATTTTTATTTTTATTTTTATTTATTATTATTATTATTATTTTTTATTATTATTTTAATCATATTTTGTTTAATTTTTTATTTTTTTATTTTGTTTTATTCCTTTTTCAAAAAATATGTATATAAAAAAATGTAAAAAAAAATGAAATAAAAAAAATAGGCGAAGAGGTTAACGTAAGATCTAAGGTCTTTGATAGGTAGGGATGGTAGCTAGCTGGCTATGGTCATGATGGCTGAACAAGGAAAGAGCAGGAAGCAACATCTGCTTTCAGCCTTATCCCACGTCTCGAGGTACGAAATGAACGGAGCAAACACAACAAGTATCATTAAGATCCCTTCATTCAAGAGACCTTCACCTTCTTCACTTAGGGGGTTTTCCCTCATTCTGTTCTCTAAAAAATAGAAAAAGAAAACAACACCTTCATCTTCCCCAACCTTCTTCCAATGACCACCATAATCCATCATCCTTTCATTTTCACTCCACCCCAATATTCCTACGCAACACAGATTCTCTCCCACGCATACACTTCATCTTCTACCTACACCAAATAACCAAAAACAGAGAGCCT
>Ga0099822_1007825_pt1 | contig 13749 bp, 5 predicted proteins | sample CowpeawhiteBW_FD_76839 | JGI IMG/M metagenome (GOLD analysis project Ga0099822, IMG submission 76839) | Root nodule microbial communities of legume samples collected from California USA - Cow pea white BW | ecosystem: Host-associated > Plants > Roots > Nodule | place: USA: California | collected... | reverse complement strand
AAAATTTAACAAACAAAACAAGGAATTTAGAATTTTTAAAATCTCTAATAAAAAGCAAAAAAAAAAAAAAATCAATGAAGTCTCAAATTGATACTTTAATTTAATTTATTTTTTTTTGTAAAATTTTAAAATGTTTAACACTATTTTTTTGTTGATTTTTCTGTTAATTTAAACTTTTTTTTGTTAAATTTTTAGATATTTAACACTATTTTTTTGGTTGTTTTTCTGTAATTTAAATTTTTTTATGTTTAATTATATTTAATTTTTAGCAACATTAAAATATAGTTATTTTATCATTTAATTGGTTTTTAACTTTTATTTGTGAACATTAAATAAATGTATAATTAGTCAGATGGTACCCACTTTCTTCATATATGTGTTAGTTTGGTACTTGCTTTTAAAAATGTGTCAATTTAGTCTCAACTCTTGAAAAAAGTGTCTTAATCATGTTTCTTTCACACAAAAATTACTAAAGTCGTTAACTTAATTCATGACTTTTACCACTAAGTTTTAATATAAATATCAATATTTAATTTTGTAAGTCATTTTAAATATCAATACCGTTAACGGTGTTAATAATTTTTTGCTGAAAAGGACATAATTGAGACATCTTTTCAAAATTTGGGACTCAATTGACACATTTTTAAAAACGAGTATCAAACTGACACATCTAGATGGAAGTGGGTATCATCCGACTAATTAAACCTTAAATAAAATATTAAACACACATGTACAATATTTGTGGGTATTTTTGTCCTTTAAATAAAATAAAGTTGCATTAATAGTTATTAAGTTAAATTTTATTTAATATCACACTTATTTATGTATTTTTGCATGATTCAATGTACATTAATTATCCTTAACCAGTGTTCTAGGACACTGGTTAACAAGACCCTTGCAATAATTATGTATTCCCTAAAAAAAATATTTGGTGTTGAAAGGTTATTTTATTGTTCAACCATTTTCTATACAGTAAATATTTTAAATAGTTAGTATTGATTATGATAGTAATGTTTTTTATTGTAATTATTCCTTAACCGATGTTTTAAGATACCTGTTAGCATTATCCTAATATTATTATATAAATACAATCATATTAATTCTCAAAATATTTTTTAATTATTTATTATAAATTGTAGGTGTTTCATTGGTCTTTAAATTCATTATATTATATGTCTGAATATACATCGGTAGTATAAGTTAAAATTATACTTTTATTTTAACTCAAGAGAAAGTAAATAAGAGAATTAAAGAGAAAAAGAGGAAGGAAAAAATAAACATGGCATTTTGGCATTACCTAGGATTAAAATCTTCACTAAACATGTTATTTGAGATTGATGTTGTTTCCCATATAAATAATTTGTCGAGAACATCTTCCATCTCATTTGATCCACCACATAAAAGATAAACTTCAATACACAAATTCTTATTTTGTGTGCTTCCAACTTTGCTTGGTTTGGCCCGTTTGATATGTTTTATTTCGGAAATTTGAAAATAAAAGGTTTTTTTATCTAATTTTAAAAACAACTGAAGAAAACAAAAAATCCAAGATGAACATCAACAATCAAATTGTTGAATCTTAAACTTCAGAGTTTATCTTGATTGAGAGCTTCAAAGTTGTTTATAGAATTTAGGAAAGACAATATTGAGACTAAATAAGTGGTCCATTTGGACAATATTGCGGCAGAGGTTAGTGTTCGGTGATTTGAAATGAGTGGGTGGACCTAGTTTACAGACCACAAGTTTTGACGTACATAATGATATTTTAATATATTATAATTACTTTTGAATTATTTATTTTATTTTTTTAGCGTATAATATGATATCTAAAAGTGATTTAAATTATGATTAAAAATAAATGGGTCAAAATATTATCTTGTAGGAAATGAATCGTAAATTCTATATATTCTCCACAGCATTTATGGGTGAGGCAGATCCATGCAACCTATCATATTGAAGTCACATCTGGGCCCCACACCTTCCCATAGCATTGTGAAATTGTCCTCCGCGTGTCACCGCGCCTATGAATCTTCCCTATTCACATTTCCCTTTCCAACAATATTGTTTTCTTCTTCTCTTATACAATCAAAATACTCATGATAACTTATAATAATAATAATACAAATACTTATTTCTCTTTTTTAGTTTAATGTTTAATATTTATATCTACAAATTTTAAGGTGCTCATAAATTTAAGCATTTTTAGTTAAACTTTTGTTAACTTTTTTAGCAAATAACCAGAATTTTATATTTTTAATAAAAAGACATTAATAAGTATTTATATTATTTTTATTGAAAACGTATGAGATAATAATATATTGTTATTATTACTTACATTAATGGTAATAACTGTTATAGTTCTTTGATTCTTGTATGTAATGACATAAAAGTAATAAAAGGGTATAACAACTTCAATGGTGACTACGGTACTTTAATGGTGACTGCGGTTAGTTCATTGATAATTATGAGTGTATTTGTTTTCATCTACGGAGGGTGAAAATTTCCCTCATATGGACATGGAAAGGAGGGAGGGTGGGCGACAATTATAAAATATTAATATAAGTTTTATGTTAAAATAAGTAAATAATTAAAATGGTAGAAAAAAAAATAGAAATAACTTATTCGAATTTTAAATGTTTATTTTGGTTCATTTCAAATCATAATTTTTTATTTATTAAGAAGTGGATTTTAAGCTTAATTTTAAAAAACTCAAAATCAAATTATAAGATAAAATTTGTACAACTTAAGATTTGATATTAATGAGTGTGTTAATAACGATCAATAACGAAATAATATGTCTAACAAACAATAAATATCGCTATATAAACTTTAATAATGACTCTGATACCATGTTAAAGTAAACTTTAAATTTAACTTAATCTCACAAAATAGACTTCTAAAATAAAATTTATACTTACTTTTATATATATATATATATATATATATATATATATATATTCTAAATTCTCTAATCTATGTTAGATTTTTAACATTAAAATATTTTTATTTATTACATTCATAAAATTATTCATAAATTTCTCCTCAATTTCTTATTATCTTTTCTCGTACTTAAACAATTATACTTTCGTCTTTTTTTTCTCTCAAATCTAATTTAACTCTTTTAAATTTATCCTCCAATCCACTGATGTAAAAGCAAAAAGGGAGTATGATGGTCCATATTATTTAATATATTTTCAATAAAAGTGAAAATTTATCGTTTTATAGCTTTTGTATTTATATTTAAAATACATGTCTTTTTAATCTTTTGAAATTAATTTTCTGAGAATATCTTTATATACAATTGTATGTAATTGATATACTGTCACTTCTATTAGAAAGAGACACAAAAATATTAAAGAAAAACTATTTTAACTAAATAGTATTGATTAATATTTTAATCAGTGTATTATAATCCTGAAAAATATTAATTTATATTGGAAGAGCTTTATGGTTCATTTGGTGTATAATTTTTACAATATATAAAAAAAAAATCATATATTTATATTTGTTAGTAGCCTGAAAGTTTATGTATTAAATTTTGAAAAGTTATAATGATACATATTTTTAAGAAAAATACTAAGAAATGTACTCATTCCTATAAATATAATTAACTTTTAATACAGAAAATTATATTAATTCAATCATGAGAAATTATTTAAATTGTTTTAAAATGATGAATTTAAAAGTTTTTTTTTTAAAAAAAGAATACAGTAAAAGCGTGTATTAAGAAAAAGAATATAATAAAGAAAAAATTATTTTATATACACATAATATATTATATTATGTATTTATATTTCAGTTATCATATTTTTCACTTAAAATTTCCTTATTTCTGCTCTTATTTTATTTTGATAGTGCCAATGTTCACGGTGGAGGTTGGATTGTCAATTACCTTTGATTAATCCCCCTTGCCTAACGCGAATAATAACAAATCCATATCTTATATGTAAAATGTATTTTATTAAGAAGAAGTTTGGGATAACTTAATTGAGTTTTATGAAAAATTATATATGTTTAGTTTATTTAGTAAATCCAACTTCATTTATTAAGTACCCTTTCATTTTTGTAATAAACTTTCGTTATGTTTGAACAAACTTTCTTACAAAGATAAAATTAAATTAAATTAAAGATGAAATTCATTTGAATTTCTCTTCTAATTACTATCATCATAATGTGAAAATTCATAATATTGATTTTAAATAGTATAATAAATTGTAATAAAACATTTAATTGAGTTACTGTAAAACAATATGTCAGAATTTGGATACACGTGGAGAAAAAAAATGTAACTGACGAAAATCCTGGAACATGAGCATGTATAGAAAACGGAAAGAGATATAAAATGAAGCGCAAAGTGGAAGACACGCAAAGCAAAGGTGAATTTAATTGAAGAGGAAGACAATCCGAACTTTCATTCCGTTTTACAAAGCGCACACTCATCATTGTAATGAAAGAGAAGCCGCGTAACAACCAACAACATCTTCACACCCTTTCTTTTCTTTTCTTTTCCTTTCTCTCTCTCTCTCTCTCTCTCTTTCAGCGGCTCTTAAACACCATTGTCACTTCACCCCTCTTTTAAAATTCTCCATATTCCATTCATCACTTTTCCACATATAAAAAATACCCTTCAACTTTGCACGGAGTAATTTGCTAGGAGAGTACGAAGGTGAGTGAGCAACTCAACTCTGCAGCTACAAGAACATCACTTTTTTTTCTTCTTTATATTCGCTCATGATTGATTATGTTTGTTTCTTTGAATTTTTCCTTGCTCTTGCGTATGCCACTTTGTATTAAATTAAATTAAACTGGCCCCTCTTAAATTTATTATTTTATACATACATACATACATGCTAATATTATATATATTAAATATTGTTGTCATGAATATAAGATTAAGGTGTGTTGTTCACTTATTGGGGTCCTCTGTGTACAGGTCCTTGAGAGGTGGGTGTAGTAGCTTTTGGGAAGGTTGACATGGAGGAACGGTATGAGCCATTGAAGGAGCTTGGTTCTGGGAATTTTGGTGTGGCCAGGTTGGCAAAAGACAAGAAGACTGGAGAGCTTGTTGCCGTCAAATACATAGAGAGGGGTAAAAAGGTAAACTTATTTTTTTGCCAAATTGTTTCACTTGCAGTGAAATTCCATTGACTACTACTGAGTACTCACTAATGCTGTTGTAGGCTCAGAGATTTTCTTTGCATTGATTACTCTTTTTCCTGACGATCTGAATTTGGAAACTATCGGTTTTGTTTTTGTGTTTTCTTATGCTAGTGTATGAATTATTATATGATATCTCTGGACCATGTTTTTCTTTCAAAATCTTAAATTGAATGTTCAATGATTCATCATATCATATGAATCAAGGTACAATAACAATGGTTGGAGTTTTGAATCTGTTAACCAGAGGAGCTACTTTTCCTGGTGATGATATTTCCTTCCTCCTTGTGTTTCTCAACTAGTCAACTCTCGAAATTTATACTGTATTCTACTGATGGGTAGTTTCCATGAAAGTCTTATTCAGCATCATCTCAAGGAAAATTGGAGAATCAATATGCTGCAACGCATAGAGTCTCCAAAGTTCACTCTTTATTGCCTACTAGCAATTGGAACCCATTTCTTCTTTTGAATTTCAAGTACAAATAAATAAAAATTGAATTCTGTAGTTCTTCTTAATGTCTTTGCCATTCTTGTTGAAATTTTGACCGTCCTTTGATGATTGGAGAATTTTAGTCTAGGATGTACATGACATACAGAATTATTTTTGTTGTTCTGTCTATGGAGCTTATGTAGTTTACTTCACCATTCTCAACGAGAAGCTTATCATCAAAGCTTAAAGGGATAACGTTGATTTTATAGTTTTTGTGCAAAATCTTTCTCATGTGTTTTTCTTCTGAGTGAGCTATGTTTTTGGTACCAGATTGATGAGAATGTTCAGAGGGAGATAATTAACCACCGATCTTTAAGGCATCCAAATATAATCAGGTTCAAAGAGGTAAGACCTTACTTTTCTTCAGCAAACTACCCCTTTCGTTAGATTTGAAGGGAAATTGGGTGTTTTTTAGTTAAGCAAGTGGTTATCTGCTCTCATTTTTGGTGCTTGCATCTCTCATGTTGCACTCTGCTTGAAATTTTTTCTCGTAATGACTTTTGATTGTGTAATTTGTTGTCCCTTTATAACGAGTTGTAATTGTTGACATAATGTGCACAACATCATTTGGAATGTTATATTATTACTACAAGTAATGGGGCCATAATCATTTGCAGTCAGACTCATAATTCAAATTGATGTGACGTACTGTACATAATTTTCCGCATAACTCCTTCAGCAAATCTTGCAAGCCAAGATCATCGATATGAAAATATCTGCTGAAATCACTTGGACCAGTACCTTCAGAAGAAACCATCAAGAAGTCAACAAGATAATCTTTAGCCATGAACTTGACTCGTACCATTTGAAAAGGAGAAAAAAAATGCTTATTAGTATCATTCCCTTTTTCTAATGCTGTAATTTGTTTATTTTCTTCATGGGCTAGGATCAAATTCTACTCCAGTTATTCTAGCATGATGTGATGCCTTTTCTACTCAGAGCTTTAAGAAGTCACGCACAATAAAATGCTGAATCAGATATATTTTCTGTAGGTCTTGCTGACCCCGACACATTTAGCTATTGTCTTGGAGTATGCTTCAGGTGGTGAACTTTTTGAGAGGATATGTAGTGCTGGTCGATTTAGCGAAGATGAGGTTGTAGAATCTATAGTGTAGTTGATTTATCTATTACTTTTTCTTTCATGCAATCCCTATTCAGGAATAAGGTATACATTCATATTGAAATTTACCAAGTGAATGAATTCTCTGCACTGCAGGCAAGATATTTCTTCCAGCAGCTAATATCCGGGGTTAGCTACTGTCATTCAATGGTATGCACTCAGAACCCATTCTGTTCTTCATTACAAGCTCATCTCTTATATCATGTTATGCTGCCTATTTCAGGAAATTTGTCATAGAGATCTGAAGTTGGAAAACACTCTCTTGGACGGAAAACCATCTCCTCGACTTAAAATTTGTGACTTTGGTTACTCCAAGGTTAATAGCATTCACGTACAAGATGCTTTTTTGAATATATCACATGCCTATCATTATTACATTATATTCTGTGCACACATATGTTTCTTATTATTTTTCTTGACTTTCCTATCTATTTCAACATGTAATTGTAGTCTGCTCTACTGCATTCTCAACCTAAATCAACAGTTGGAACTCCTGCATACATTGCTCCAGAGGTTCTGTCACGAAAGGAGTATGATGGGAAGGTATTGAGACTTTTTGTTATTTTCCTGAGGAACTTGAAAATATCAAGTAACAACCAACGGCAATTAAAAGCCATGGTTCATGGTTTAACAATTTAAACCATTCCCACTTCCATTTGAAAGTTCATAGTATGATCTTGAATGCCCAATTTCTTAAGCTAATTGGTCTTTTTTTTGTAGATTTCAGATGTTTGGTCCTGTGGTGTGACTCTTTATGTCATGTTGGTTGGTGCGTACCCATTTGAAGATCCAGAAGATCCTAGAAATTTCAGAAAGACTATTGGGGTGAGCTCTTGATAGTTGCTTAACTTAACAGTTCATTTCTGGTTAATCTAATATGGAAGAAAACTTACTCCGAATCTCTGGTTGGTAGAGAATAATTGGTGTTCAGTACTCCATACCCGACTATGTTCGTGTTTCTTCTGAGTGTAGGAATCTTCTCTCTAGAATCTTTGTTGCTGACCCTGCAAAGGTATGTATGGCTAATTCTCCAAAGAGCAATGATATTCATTATTTTTAAACATCCATCAACGCCTATCATTTCTCTGTATCTCTCTCCCTATCACATCATAGCATTGTTAAATTTTATATTTTTTCTCTCTTTCTTTGAGTGTCATTAGGTATTTTGGATGCCGATAAATCATTTTTCTTCTCTAAAAGCATGTGTACTAGTCATACAACCTGTAATAACAGAATTACAAAGTTTCGTTCGAATGAACCTTAGATCAATCCATATTTCACATTAGTATGCATTTATCTAACCCATAGCAACTCACATTGATTTTGTTCTAGAATAATGAGAGTCTTCACCTTTCTAAATCTAACTATTTATGATCCTTGTTAAAGAGGATCACCATTCCAGAGATAAAACAGAATCCTTGGTTTCTGAAGAATTTGCCTAAAGAGATCATCGAAGCTGAAAGAAAAGGATTTGAGGAAACAAAGAAAGACCAACCAAGCCAAAAGGTGGAAGAAATCATGAAGATCATACAAGAAGCAAGGGTACCAGGACAAGGATCCAAAGCTGGTGATGGTATTGGTGGGCAAGGTGGTACTGGATCATTAGATATTGAGGATGTTGAGGAAATTGATGTTAGTGGTGACTTTGAACATGTGTGATGGAGACCTTCGTTAGTTGATGGCTAGATTGTCTATAAAGACATAGCATTATCAAGATTTATGGCATTGTGGACACTTTTGTTCTAAAGATACTTATTATACCCGGCTTGAAATAGGATGTGTTTATTATTTGAATAGAATTAAGATAACACTGCTGTTGGTTATTAGTTTTAGTAAGTTCAAAATTAAAACTACTTGGCATCGAAATACTATTTAACATGTTCTAAAAAATGTCTTCCTAGAATAACTGTTAAATGATTTAATAAATGGCTTGGTCCACAAATTATGTCTTTTCTTACACTTGCATTTTTTTATTTTTCAGTAAATATCTTAAAATTTGTATTAATTTCAACACACTTAAACATTTTACACCATTCTTTTATTAGTAAAAATTAATTTAAATAATCTTTTTTCTCAACTTAGGAAAGTACTTTTTACCAACAACACTATAATAGAAATATCAAAATCTAAAACAAATAATACCTTAGTCATGAATCATGATTATTAATCTTAATAATGATATTTGAACTGATTTGGGTGGGATATTTTAAAACAATTTGTTTTCTTAGAAATATAACAAATGTGATTAATGTATGTACCTCACACATCTTGAGGATCTTTGAGAAATTAAAATAAAATTTCGTACAATTTTGGAAATTGAAAGCGTTTATTTTTTATTTCTCATTGCTTGCGTATATGTATAAAGATTATTCAAAGGACAAAAGTAAATTGAACCTGACGTGAATCGAACACGCAACCTTCTGATCTGGAGTCAGACGCGCTACCATTGCGCCACAGATCCAACTTTGATTTTACATGTTGAACTTAAGAAAATATTATATACATAAAGTTAGTGCTCTTTGGTAAAGTTATCTGAGCCCTTCCGAACAAATTGCTGCTTAGGAATACAAATGAATTAAGTAAACATCATGAAAACACCATATTAATTGTAAATGAAAATAATATGAATAGTCAATAACATTTTCATCCAACTTTAGAGAATTTCTATTAAATATTTTTTATAATGTGATATAATATCTTTATGGCCACCGACTATTATTTTTCATTTGGAACATGCAATCTAATTTCTTTTCTAAATGAAGCACATTATTAGAATTTTTGTTTTATATTATGTTTGTTCTTGTTAATTGTATTTAATTGAAGCATTGATAAATAATTGTCCAAGTGTTTAAAAATTAATTTGACACTCTGAATTAGCAATATCTACATTTTTTGTTTATAATTGATGTTGCTAATAGTACAACCCAAGTCCATGTCTCATCTTAACAAAACAAAATAGGAAAATAATATCACATACAAAGTCTAGACACATCACTTTCTCATTTTGGCCTAATCTATTAGACTTACCATAATGCATCCATCACCTTTTTTCCTTCTTCCTTATCTTCTCTCTTTCAAGAATTTTAAAGTTATCATATTACTATTTTCCATTTTTATTGATTGGAAAAAAATTAATTTCACATATATTCAAATATAATAAATTAAAATAATATTTTATTATTTTTTGTGAGGGACGGAACACCATGGAAGCCGAAGATGCCCTCACCGTCCAAACTTTTTAAATTTCATATGTTATACTAAAAAATTAAATCAAGTAAATTTTTATTTTTTATAAATCATGTCATTTTAAATGATAATAAATAGATATTTAAAATTAAATATAAAAAATATAAATTTAAATAAAAGTATTGTTTGAGAAATTTTGTGGATATAAAAAGTAATGTATTAATTTTATTGTAAAATTTATTATTACATCATATTGTTATCCATTAAAACTTTTACAAATTTTAATTTTATGTTTCTGTCTTACCAGAAGTTTTCTGTAATCACTAAATTAGAGACCAATTAAAACAAATTATTATTTTAAAAATTAAACATGATAATTAAGTTTCTCATATTTCAAATAAAATAAAAATAATTCTTCCAAATTAACATTCGATCAAAGTATTTATTAACACTTATGAACATTTGTCTCAATGGAGTTCAATTTCCATAATTAAAAATGTAGAAACAACTTCCAAAATATTATTCTCAATACGAAATTCAATAAATTGTCTCCCAAGTTGAAGATTATAAGAATTTCTTAAAAATAAAGTTATTATGATTTTTAAAATTTTAAAATTATAATATATTTTCAATTTTTTATTGGAATAATAAAATTATAATTTTATAATTATACAATTTTTAATTAAAATAAAAAATTATAAAAACATAGTTATACAATTAAATAATTTATAGTTATAAAATTTAAAAATTACAAAATCATAAATTTTAAAATTTTAAAATAATAAAATAACATGGCAATGTCAGCCCTTTAATAATCATATCACCTACTTAACAAAAAAAATGTTAAGCATACAGACTCACTTAAAAAAATTAACTTTATTGAGTACTTAATAGACTACCAAAATTTATCAGGACTCAACTAAAAGTTCTTAAATTATCAATGACTTAAAATATAATTATGCTTATTAAATTATTTTAGTATAACTAATAAATTTATACAATTAAATAAATTTATAAAGTTATAAAATTTAAAAATTATTAAATCATAAATTTTAAATTTTAAAATTTTAAAATAATAAAATAACATGGCAAGATACTAAGCATGTGAGCCTTTTAACAGCCACGTCACCTGCTTAATAAAAAAAGGTTAACTACAGGAACTAAGTTGAAAAAATTAACTTTATTAGTACTTACTAGATTACAAAAATTTATCAGGACTCGATTGAAAAATTTATTGATGACTTAAAACATAATTATACTTTTTAAATTATTTTAGTATAACTAATAATATAAACTTTTTTTATTAATAATTTAGGTTTGAGTTAAATGTGTTTTTAGTCTCTCAATATTGAGATGAAATTGAAATTTATTCTTATTTAAAACTTTTATACATTTTAATTTCAAAACTTTAAAATTAAATAGATACATTTTGATACATAAAAAAAAGTTAATGTAGTTGAGTTAAAATAATTATATTAATTTATTATTAAAATTTGAAAATCAAAATATGTCAAAAATTTTGAAAGAAAAAATTTCAATTTTACATTAATGATTAAAGATATATTTAATCCTATGTATGTTTCAATAATATGGTATCTTGCCTAACAGTATCCTTTGCCGTCCTACCGACATTGCATAAGTTAGAAATATTTTTTATTCTTAAAATTTTGTCAAATTTTAAGAAAGAAATATAAATTAATTTTAAATAGATAAAGCAAATTTGCATGGTCAAAATAATCTCCTAACACCATATAAATTTAGGACGATGACAAGAAATAACAATCATGATAAGATTGAACAAGTAAGGATGTACATTTATTTTCAAAATTCATTATTCTATATATTTTTCACTTATTTTGAATACTGTCATTTCGTTTTTATTTTTTATTTATATCAGGATATTTGTCACATTTCTTTCATTTCTAAAAATCATTTTGAGGGGATTTATTTTTTACCATCCATATTATTTTTGTCACTTTGCCAAATGTTTTAAACATTTTTTTTTCCAGATTTTAGAAAAGTCAAAAAATATCTTTTAAATTACACAATTTGAAAATAATTTTTTATATAAAAAACAATTTTCATATTTCATATTCAAAAAATATTTTTGTGATAAGGAATATTAATTGTTTTGTGACATAGGTTTAATAGATCAAATCATAATTAATTCGTAGTGTTTGAGTTACGATATTTTTAAATAAAAAAAAATTATATTCTGACTATCAATTATATTTGATCTAGTAATAAATTTTTGATCAAATTATCAGAATCAAAATGACACATTTGATTTATAAAGAAGGAAGCGAGATAACAGAAAGAGACGAGGAAGAACTAGAGACGACACAACAAAGACTAAGGGCATTTCTATGTCATCTCTGTCTTTTACACACCCCATGTAGGGACAAGAAGAAACTATGAGGGTGCAAAAAGAAATCATCTATTGTTCAAAACTTAAACCTATAGATGTAGATCCAAATGCAATCCTTTATAACATTTTAGCCCCTTAAAGGGCTACTCTCATTAGTCCAAGATCGGAATCTTAACCCATAAAACCAATAATTTTTGGGCCTTGTTTTCCTATACACCCATAATTTCTTAATGCACTCCTTAAATTGACTTCTGAATTATTTATTTTTTGAAAATCTTTCAGAATTTTAGGAACATGATTTACAAAACAAGATTTAGAAACTTCTAGAATAGAATTTGATATCCAAGTGGAACGGTGACAATTCTAATGGGAAGTGGCTCCTTTATACATTAAATAATTTGAAAGTGTTGGCGTAGAATGTTTGAGTTATATATTTTCTACTTACGGGTCTAAAGAAGCTTGGTGTGTAGGATTTAAGTGCCGTTCTTTACCCCCTAACTAAATACAAGGAAAAGAAAATATTAGTTATTAGGGAAAAATTATTGAGATTTGAATTAATGAAAAAAAGTAAAAGGAAAAATAATTAGAACTTTTCTTTTTAAAATTTTTTCTTTTCACTTCTCTTCATTTCATTTCAAACTAACTTGCCCTTAAGATTTTTTTTTTTTACATAATAGTAAAATTGGAGTACTTTCAAATTTTTAATTAAGTCTAACATTTTTCATAAATTATTGGTAAAGATATCGCTATTTTTTTTTTCATTTCTTGTTTTCCATACTTTCTTTTTAAAATCCTTTCACATATCTATTTTTATACCAAGTTTACCATTTAAAAGATAAATACTCATAAGATATAAACTTTAAAATAGCCTTTTATACGTCATAAGAGATTAAAAACAGGTTTTACAAATTCTATACACACTAATAATATATAAAGTTAACAACTGACTTAAATAGAAGGATTTGATTTAAAATCTAATAAATTTTTGTTACTAATTGGATTTAATTAATATCTACTGTATGTAATCATGAGCTAGTTTAATAGTTTCATGAACAAATTCATACTTCAAAATATCTTCTGCAGCATATGCACTACCAGGAGATGATAAATAGATGTCAGATCAGTGTTTTCTGAACTCTCATTTTAATGGAGAATTATGGATATGAATAGTATAATATATTTTAATTTTTTAATTGAATATAAAAATAAAGATGAGCATGTCCGCTTTTATTAGAATTTTCATTTCAATACTTATCTTTGTCTTTATCATTATCTTCGTTTAAATAAATAAAATGTCTATAATATACTAGGTAACCTAAATGACTTATATATATATATATATATATATATATATATATATATATATATTTTTTTTTTTTTTTTTTTTTTTTTTTTTTTTTTTTTTTTTATTTTTTTTTTTTTTTTTTT
>Ga0099822_1007823_pt1 | contig 13754 bp, 2 predicted proteins | sample CowpeawhiteBW_FD_76839 | JGI IMG/M metagenome (GOLD analysis project Ga0099822, IMG submission 76839) | Root nodule microbial communities of legume samples collected from California USA - Cow pea white BW | ecosystem: Host-associated > Plants > Roots > Nodule | place: USA: California | collected... | reverse complement strand
GAATAAAAACTTTCGTTTTTCCATTTGTTTTTCAATTTTTTTTCTACCTTCAAAATGCTGAGAGCTTGACACATCAGCGTTTTTTCCTTTTGTAGATAAAAATTTGAAATGAGAAGTAGCTCATATATATTATTCAATTGAAAAACTTACCTTTTGTTAGTTCCCAATTGTATATAGTATTAGATACTTGTTCAGCTTCTGGTGAATCAACGGTCCTTGTCAGATTGTTACCTTTTCTCAGTTTCTATGTGCATATAAAACTCTGTCCTCCATTTTTGGATCTTAAACATTTCTTTCATTTTCTTTTCTTCGTTAATTGATAAATGAGATAGAAGAATAGGTATCTAGATACAATGTTTAAAATAAATTTAATATTTGTCTCTTTTGAGAATATGATAAGAATGAAAAAGAAAACACATTATATTTGAAATAATTTCAGAGATTGTTTTCACCTCAAGTTGTTTAGATAATTAATGTTTTTAGAATTAATTATTGTTCATTTTGAAATTCGTAATTTCACTATTTTTCTAAATGTATGAAAGAATTTAAAAAGGAATGTGTATTTTGTATCTTAACTTCTAAGTTCTTTAGAGTTATTTTCGGACCAACACTTCAATCCATGTAAGGTTGGGATGGTATGGATTTTTCGGTATTCAAAATAAGATAGATTGGATGTATAAGTCAAATTTAGTCGATCTAGTTAAATAATCTGATTAATCTAGATCTATTATTTAACTAGATCAATTATATTTAATTCTTTTAATCCTAATTGAATTAAAATTAAATTGAATCTACTTACTCAATGATTTTAAATTCAATAAGATCGGTCTAATATACAGGACTATTAAGTTCTTTAGATATGAGTTGGGTCGACTTGACTGGACCTTTTGGCTTAGACCAACTCAGCCTGATCATTTCAGTCAGAATGACTCGGTCAACTTTCGGTCGGGCAGACTTGGTCAACCTTGGATTGGGAAGACTTGATCGACCATCGATCGAGCTGACTCGATCGATCTACCACTAAGTTGACTAGTTGATCTTTGCCTAGCTAATTAGGCAAGTCGAAATTCAAGTAAGACTAAAGTAGGCGTACATTTGGTAGAAACCGACTAGGCCGACCTTCCTCTGAGATCAACTCAGTTGGAGTCGACCTTCAACTAGGACAATATGGTTTGACCTTAAATTGGGATTAACTCAGGCCAAGCTTTAACCGAGATAGACTCAAGGCGATCTTTGATCGGGACTAACTTGACCAACATTTGGCCTTAGCTGACTTGACCGGGCTCGACTAAAGCCGACCTTTGTTGAGATTGAATCGAATCGATCTTTGACCGAAATCGACTCGGGTTGACTCGACTGTCCTTCGACTTTTTCTCATCCGCCTTCCCTCGATTTAGATGCACCTTTATTTTGGATTTTTCAAAATTTTAAAAATGATCCAATTTAAATCTAATCCAAATCATTTAGATGGGTTACAACAAGATGGATTTGGATTATTATAGATTGAATCTCAAAATTTGGTCCACCTTTAGTTCTAGGTCTAACGCGAATAAAAATTTATCTTTAAAATCACTTTTTCATTACCTTAGTCCATGACTAAGGGAACTTTAACATTCATCTTAGGAATCTGTTTTTCATTTTTGTAGCTCATGTCAATGTTCTAACTTTAAATTCATTAAGATAACATTATTAGAATCGATAATTATATTTAAAGTATTGTCCATTTTGAAATTTGAAGTTCTATCATAATTTTATCCTCAAAAATATATTAAAGGATTAAGGGAGAAACCACATTTAAACAGTCTCACTTATGCAAGATTTTTTTTAGAAGACATGTAAGTTAAAAAAACCTATGTATTATTTGAACAAATGTAGTAGAATGAAATATTTTCTTCAAATAAAATTAAAAGAAATATTTATTCTCTAAACAAAAATATTTCCATGATATTTTTTATCATTGAAATGTTTAAACGTAAGCTTTATATTTATTTTTTCATGTAGTAAAATGCAACAAAATGTCTTCCCGAAGAAAATCTAAATAATTTTTAAATTCGGTGAATTTAATTTTAAAATTAACCCAAACTAGTAACGTGTCTTTGGCTCCACATAAAGCATAGAGGAATGATCTTTCTCAAAAGTTATTTCACTTCGCAATCATTTTGACAACCATTGGAAGAGCAGAATTTCATGTCACCATGTTCTCCCATCTTCACGTATCTCTATGTTGTCTCTCGTTTTTTGTAACTTCACTTTTTTCTTTCTTGTTGACCGTAGCACCAGCAGCCTCTTGACCAGAGACTAAACCTCTCTTATTCCCTCACTGTTGTAATCTTAAATAATTTTTTTAATATTTAATATAATATGTTAATAATTGTTAGATCATTTTTGTATTTAATTAAATTATAGGTTTTAGTTGGAAGTTCCACGTCGACTAGAGATAAGGTCAATTCATAGTATATAAATGAGGTGCAAACCTCACCTTACAAACCGATTTTGTGGAGTTGAGTTAGACTTAAAACTCATATCTAACATGGTATCAGAGCCAAGTTAGAGTCTATCCTAACGAACTTTCTTAGACATTCTGTTCCATCCGATATCTTCTAGTCTCAATATATACCTTGGCTAGGAAGTGAGCTGGAAGTTTCATATCAACTAAAGATAAGACCAATTCACAATATATAAATCAGGTGCAAACCTCATCTTTTATGGGATTGAGTTAGACTTAAAACTCACTTTTAATAGTTTTGATTATTCTTTTAGTTTATATTTTTGTTAAAAAATATTAAATTAATTTTTCAATTTTTTTAATCTTAATTTAATCTTAATTTTTTAAAAATTGACATAATTTGTTCTAAGTTGTTTGTGATTCTTTCTGAGTAAGGGTACTGTGGTTCAGGCACTGAGTGCTTTATTATGATGAAGAAGGTACACCCTAAGAATGTCGGAATTGCAATCATTCATGTCATGGCATAACATGTTTCAGTCCCATAAACAAACGTTATACGTCCAAATTTGGTAGATTGATGGAGGTGAAAAAAAAGGGACACATATGATAAATACAACGTGATATATGATAAAAAAAGAAAAAAAAAGTAGTGGTTAATGATTAATGTTTTCAGTAACATAATAATGTAGAGTTTCTTTACCGTCAAAAGAAGAGTAGTATGGTTAAAAAATGCATATAAAGGTTTAAAATATTTGCTGCTATGGAAGTTATTTTATCAATCGTTAGAAGATAGCACAGTGAAAGAGTTGGAAAGTTCAGTTTTGGGATCTGTGCGACCTCGGCAAATAAAGGACAGCTTCTACTGTATCAGAATGTTGCATTCAAGCATTAATCATTAATACAAAAATAATTCATGTATAATAAAAAATAGTCATCATTATGTCATATAAATTTATATCGAATACAAGTGAAAGATTTAAATATATGATATGATAAAAAAATAATTATTTAATAAGTTTATATAAAATAAAGGTATGTGTTTATTATTTTACTCTTATGAATAATATTATGATTGTGTTGTAATAGTATTTATCTTTTAAATTATTTTATATTATCGGTAAAATTTTCATCATCATCATATATATATATATATATATATATATTATAAACTTGATTCAAATAAAATTAATTAGATTAATTGAGCTATTTATATATTAAACAGAATTATTTAAAAAAATATTACATCAATTAGAAAAAAATTAACTTATAATATATAAGTAGAGAAAATATTTTTTCTCCCATTGAATTGGGTTTACAGGATGATTAATTTTCATTATCTTGATATGATATCAAAACCTAATATGATATTAGATTCATTAAAACATTATCTCAATTGAGATTTGGGTCTATTTTATTTTTCAAGGCGTGAGATTCACTTGTATATGAAAATAACAATCTCAATTCTCATTATTTTCATTCTAGATGTTATTAACATTAAGTGATACAAACTTTTACTTACTAAATGGATCAATTTTTATTGTTAAACTAAATTTTAATTTTAATATCTTAATAAAGTTAAAAAATTGTCCTTCGACTGTCAAGTTAAGCTAAATTGAAAACCTTTTAATATCCAGATGAAATTATTTTTTAAAGGTAATCATGTTTTTTCCTATTAGGAAATTGTATATTTTGAACATAGTTGTTTAAAAAGCAATTTAAAGTTGATTTTACTTAGACAAAAAAGAATTATTTTAAAATACGAATATAAAGAATTCAATAATAGGTATATGGTCATTAATCAAATCGAGACTTTTATCCTATGATGCATTGATAAAATACGTATATTGGATACACGATATGATACAAGATATATCCAATAACTCGATATGTTTATTTTAGCAATATCAATATACGTGAAATATGTATATTAAAAAATGTACAATAATTTTTAAAAATATAATAAATATATTGTTATTTTGTAAATCCAAATTAAAATTATATATATTAAAGTTACCTATATAACAAATTATAAATTATTGCCATCATAAAAGTATTATTCTTTTATAAATTAATTATTTTATTAATAAATATTGATAAAGTATAATAAATATAAAAAATTGAAATTTTGATTCATACGACTTCTTATCTTATCTTAATTTCAAAAAATAAAAAAGTTGGGATTCTCTTACGAAGTCATTACTCTCTGAAGATGTTACATGATCATCGGTTTTTTATAACTTATTTTACCTAATGAAAACTAAGGTTCAGAAAAAAGAATTATTTTGTTTAACATTAATTCTACTTATCATAAAATTAATTTCGAAAACTTCAAAATATATTTATTACTGCACAGATTCTTTTAAACCGAAAGTCAATTATTTAGGTTAAAGCGTCAATTATTCGAACAAACAGTCAATAATATTTTCGACAGATTTAACAGTTAAATATCCGAACAAGCAGTCAATAATTTTCGATAGATTAAAAAGTGATTGCATTAGGAGTTAATAATCATCATTACGTTTGTTTCACCTGTTTGGTAATGAAAGTGACGGTATTCCCATTCTAAACATGTTAGTATTGAAATTTAATCTATGGTTAATTAATTCCAGACCTATATGTATGTATATTTTTTTCTTATCTAAAAGCACAGATTTCTCACAGAAAGTTACAATTAAAATGAATTTTTTAGTATGGTTTGAACTATGTGTAGTAACTGATCTTATTATACACTGTGTTAGCGTTAAAAGTGATTTGGGAAAGTGATTTTCACTTGCATGTTCACTTTTCAGATTTCTGGCTTTTGAGAAGTGGCTAATCCGTAGTTCATTCATTCTATTTTGTCTGGTGTAGCGTGTCTTTTTGACCGTTCAATCGCGAGGCTCATTGTTGGCGACCACGACATTTTGTAAGCAAATGTCTGAAATGCCTGCAAAATGTGACAGAAAAACATGTGCTGTGAGAACAATGAACACAACACTTTCCTTTGATCACAGCATTAGTATTTAACTTTATGATTGTTGTTATGTGCATTTTTCATGTTGCTTTTATTTTTCTCTACCTTGATTATATTATAACCTCCATCGCTGACGTGAGACATAAAAAATTTGGATTGAGTGCTTATCACTTGCTCAAGAGTTATAATTATTAATTAGAATGCAACACTTTTTACTTTAAAGTGTAATATAAGTTCAAGTGTCACGATTTATTTAATTGTGATCCCGTCCACTTGGTTTCTGTCATGGGACAATTAATGTCACTTGCAACAATTTCTTCCTCAACAATTAATGAGTTTATGGGTCTTTATTCTTATGTAATGTTCTATTTTCTCATTTCTGATAAATGTGGGACTTAGACTCATACTTGGATTCCTAACAATGACTCACACCTCACCTCCGTCACGGAACAATTGTGCAACCCGCAACAAAAACTTTAAACATTTTCAATTTAACTAAAATTTTATGGAACATGTCATCATGTTTTAGAGTTTATTTGGATATGCTCGAAAGTCGAAGATGTACTATTAAAGAAGAAAGAAAACGTATTTGAAAATGAGGGTATAACTTTTTTTCGTATATATTGTATATATTCATTTAAGTAAAATGACATGTATAATTGATTATCCATTAAACACAATAATTATGTTAAAGTCGATTATGGTAAAGTAATAATTGATTATATCTTTTATATATATTATAAAAGATATATAGTTTCAATATAATTATTTGTATTTTTAATTTAAATGTTATTTATTATAATAAAATAAATAGTTAATATAGTATTATTAAAATAAAGAAGTAATAAAACTTTTGAAAAAGGAGAAAAACTTACTAGAATAAAATCGTAAGATCTTCATTTTTCATCTCTACATCCATGTTGTTCAACTTTATCATAATTGAGTTTTATCGAGATATTCCTTCAATTATAAATATTTCTTGATATAAAGTCTAAAGATTTGTTTTTTAAAATACTATTACATATGAACTTAATTAGAAATATTATAAAATAATAATTAGTTGTTTCTCATTCAACGTGAATTTTTTATCTTTTAATTGATTTTGAAAACCAAACGCATACTAAACATATACTAATTCTGCATTAGAAAATTAATTCTAATCAAATCTATATCACTTTGATGCAGAACCAAACATGCACTTAATGTATCATAGATCAAAGGTGTCATTTCCTATAAAACTCTCCTTATTCATTTCGCTAACAATCTTCTTAAATATTTTATTCATGAAAACAAAACAAAAGAAGGGGATTGATCTTGATTTGGATCAACCACCTATAAATGAATAATGGAATTAATAAGAATCGAAGCTCTAATATTATTTTGTTGAGTTTAAGAAATCAAAATGCTCACAAATAGAAACACACGTATGTTAACTATTAGAATAATAATGAACACAAAGTTAACACATATACAGATAAACAAAGAAATTTAGAGAAACGAATATGATTTTCTACAAAAACATTCTTCATGAACACATACATAAATAATCACAAGGATTACAAAAGTAAAGTACACATTCAAATAGAAAAGAGGTAAGTACAGGAGTGATCAACTATGAATTACATATAAAAAAAAACATTTAATTATTTTTTATTTTAAATAGTGACAAAACATACACCTCTCTTTTTAAGAAGTTTTTCACCCTTCTTTCTCTACTCTCAAAATTGTGATGTCTATGTGTACAAATATCAAAATTAGAAAACTTAATCGTATGTAAAGCGAGCGAAACAAAGATATATATTAAAAAGATAAATGTAATGAAACATCAACTGAAAAAGAATAAGAGAAAATGAAAAAAAAAACGGAAAGTTACATAAACTTTAAAAGAAGAATTGTTAGAAAAATATTTTTTCCCATCACATGTTTTTTTAACAAACTTGAAAAACCCCATCGATTACAAGCTTTTTGTGGACAAACTTAAAAAAATCCTTTATTAGGACCCCTCCACCCTCACTCCCCTCTTAGATGGAAATTGGAAGGGAGAAAAGCTATCTTTCCATGCACAAAAATTGGAGAATATAATAAATAAATGGTGGGTTTACTTTCTGAATTATAATTTACTATTTCTTTTTAGAGGTAATAAAATAACAGAAATATATAATTTTGCGAAGTAAATTTGTAATTTGTCTATTTATCTCTATAAAATCATAATATGTTGGCAGTTAAAAAAGCTGATTCATTGGAACACTATCTGGATTTAATGGTCTGACTATACGTACAATAACTGAAACTTTGTCCTTCGTTATTTATCCTCCTTTTAACATTATTCACAAGAAAATTGAATGAAAATATCACTTTATATGTTGAAATTATTTTGTGAAAATAAATGATACGTTAAAAAAGACAAAATTAAATAATAAGGGTTGTCACAACTATTTAAACGGAAAACTGATATTCATAATGAGGAATAAAAAAATATTATTTTTTATTTATAAAATTAAAGAAAAGAAAATATGGAGAATATTAAAGCTTTCAAACTATCTCAACATGATGGAAAAGATAGTACATTAACCACCTGAAATATCTGTTGTTGCAATTGGATTAAAACATTTTATTAACTTGAACAAATTTCGAAAACGTTTACAAAATATCAATTAAAACACTAAACTGTGATAAGAAAAAGTAAATAAGTAAAAATATTAAAAGAAAATCAAAGAATAAAATAAAACTTACCGTAGAGATATAACAAATTACTAAGATTAATTGGTTTGCTACACAATGCACCCGTTCTAAATCTACTCTCATATATACAACACTTACAAAGAAGATGAAAAAGAATACAAAATTTAAATTTATTTTAAAACTTAAATCTTAGTTAATGCCACCCAACATTTTTCTAGTACTCTGTAAACGAAAAAAAAAAAAAAAAAAACTAATCAGCTTTTATAAGCAAAATGTTTTGTTGAAAATTAGCTAGTGGCCTAACATTACAAGTCAGCCAGAATAAAAGAGAGATAAAATTAAAAGCTTTTTTTTTTGTTCATTAAAAAATATTTTTATTCACGTGCAAATTTTATTTTTAAGGTGAAGAAACAACATTAGATGATTCAGACATGATCAAGATGATAAATTCCCGATGTGGGAGTTAATTAGCAAAATACATTCCACGTTTAGTAAGAGTACAACATCATGGGGTATATAGGTTTGATGCATGAAAACACACCAATGAACAGAAACTCAGTTTATTCCTTCTTCTTGAATGAAATTACTTTTAATCATCTAAAAACCCAGAGAGAAATTAAGGGTTTTTACAGATTCGATCTCACTTTTATTCTGAAACTTTGAGACACCAGATATCCAACGAACTTTCAGGAGTGTGGGAAAGTTAGATAGAAAGTAGCTACGAGTGATGTGTATGAATGGCAGATGGGTGTATTGACGTATGAGTTTTCTTTGATTTTGTAATAATTAATTAATTAATCTCCAATCACTGAAAACATTGTGAAAACTGCATGTGGCCCATATGAGACAAGCTGATCTGAAACCCTAATTAAGCTAATTTATGTTCAGCGAAAATACTTTAACGAGGAAATTATTGGTGGTGGAGACCCAGAAAGGGTTCCTTTTGGGTCTTCCCTAATAAGAATAATGTATTTATGCATATTATATATAGAGCATACGTGATTACGCACCCTTCAGCTGCCACCACACACTATCTTTCTCACTCTCTTCATCACACTCGCATACATTTTTGCGAACCACGTGCTCGAAAGACATGGGAAGAAGTCCTTGTTGTTCTAAAGAAGGTTTGAACAAAGGAGCATGGACAGCTATGGAAGATAAAATTCTCACAGAATACATTAACATCCATGGCGAAGGAAAATGGAGACACCTTCCCAAAAGAGCAGGTCATGACGATGAATGCATGCATGCATAAATGGATCCATTGGAATGGTAGTTTTCTGATGTGCAATGGTTTCATGCAGGTCTTAAGAGATGCGGGAAAAGTTGCAGACTGAGATGGTTGAATTATCTAAGACCTGGCATTAAGAGAGGCAACATTACTAATGATGAAGAGGAGTTAATTATCAGGCTTCACAATCTTCTTGGAAACAGGTATTACATTGTATTGATTTGAAAATGGTATCAAATTGTTGTGGATTTCATAGGATATAACAAAAGTGTTGCATTGATTTAAGGTGGTCCTTGATTGCTGGACGGCTTCCAGGACGAACAGACAATGAAATCAAGAATTATTGGAACACCAACATTGGAAGGAAACTTCAGAATGGCACACCAGGATACTCCATTACAGAGGGTGGTGCACGAAGCACTTTAAACACAGTTCAGGATGATCAAAACGTGAAGAACCAAGAATGGCACTACGATAAGGGTTCGTGTCTGGTTCAGACTAAAGCAACAAGGTGGAGTAAGGTCACAGTGAGTGACGAGATTAGTCAGCATAATGATGAAGACAATAAGAGCAATGTTGGTGATCATAACAAGATGAAGGCATTTCTGGTGTCTCCCCCATCTTCAGAGAGTAACTATGATCCGGTGTTGAATTTCATGGAAAATCTTGAGATGGATGGGAATTTCTTCTCGGAGTTGCTGAAGATGGATTTGCCTGAATCATCATCTTGTCAAGGAAACAAGATAGTTGAAGATAATGATAACCCTAGTTCGGTTGATAAAGGGTATTTATCCCCAAAATCATCCTGTGAAACCACTCACTTTCATTGGGGTGATTCACTGTATGACCCAAATTTTGATTTTCTACCAGTGACAACTTTTACGGAGACCGGATTTGATTGGTTATGAAGCAATAGAAGAAAAGGAAGAAAGCTATAAACTGAGCTCGGCGTGTTTGGATTAATTACTTCATCATTATTTTCAAGACAATGGTTTTGGCTGAAAGGTTTCATTCGATTTGTAAAATAGACAAACATATCTGCATGCATATATCAATGTTTCTTATCATTCACATTAATTCGATCACGTTACGTTACATCTCTTTGAATAAAACTTGATCTAGTTTCAAAGCTTAACCGCTTTCTTTGTATTTTAGATTTGTAAAGTGCTACCTTTACATCAAGTTGTAAATCCTCTTTGTAACAAATAAATAGAAATAGAAAATTCATATAGAGGAAGAAAAAGAAGTGATATGAAAAGATAGTGTTGGTGAGATATTTGAAAACATATGCAGTATTCGTACGAATAGCTTCTGCTTAGTGTAGTTAAAAACACAATTTTTGTCCATTTCTTTTGTTATTTGATGGGTAATACTTATTATCGTCATGGGAATAACTTTGGTTTTAATTAGGATAAAAATGAATACGAGGAAGGAATGTCACTGTCGAATGTGGTTTGGAAAAGATATTCTTTTCGTGCTAATCAAGCTGACCAGAGATTACGGGAAAGCTTTTTATGAAGCCATCGACAAGCAAAAAGTAACTGTGAGATTTGGAGTCTTTTTCTTCTAATTATTAGCTACGAAATCAGATGTTCTTGAAAAGGAAGAAACCAATAAGGATCTCACATTCAATTTGTAGCTTGAAATTCAGTAAAAATATTTCAGAAAATGATCAAAAGAAAAAAAAAATGTATTTAAACTGACATGAACCTTAACTCTTAAACAATGGATGTAAAATTATTGGATGTTTCGAAGATAAAGTATATAAATGATGTGAGGCTACGTTGTCTTTTATTACCTACTATTCACAACAATCATATCATCAATAACGCAACCACCATCGAGAACAAAACTCTATGTATATGTACGCTGCAATGGAATGTCATGAGCTACTAAAACAAAAAGTTAGGCTGCAAGAGAACAAATTCACTGCAAGATGAACGTGGATACGTCTTAGGGTACAAACACTTACTATTCATTCCTCAAATCATTCATCTGCTTTCCCATTCAAGAGACATTCTGTTCCACAGACGAGTCATCTGTTGTCGTGTTAACTTTCCGTTCATCTAAGACAATATGTTACAGAATTTTGGAATACCTAGTGATCTTTACATTAAAATTGTCTTGAAACTAGAGTTTTTGAGATGATCCTATATAAATACTGTGTAAATGGAGAAGAGTAACTCAAGTACTCCATTATAAGTTGTTGATAAAAAAAAAAAAATCTACTCCATGAATGATTCTTCATGAATGATTCCACAATACGGAAAACTGTGGAGTAAGGATACAAATTTAGATTCTCTGTTATTTTTGGCATTGTTTTTCTACTATATCTCTATTATAATATACTATACCGATTATTATTAATTTTGATGTTCTAAAATATATTAAAAAATATTAAAAAAATTAATATATTTTAATATTTAATAAAAAACAACACTGAAAAAATTAAAGAATCGGTAAAAAATCTAAACACCATACGATTCCAAATCCAAATCGATCCATCAGTAATTGATGTTTTGATTAATAAGTTAATTCATCTGACTCATTCGTTACCATTTATAAATTCCGCTCTCTTTTTTTGTGCCAAAATTTCTATAATAAATGTGTCAAACGTTCAACCAACAACACTATTTAATTGTGATTAAAATTTGATAACATACTCTTTATATGTCAAACAATCTGTCAACAATTTATGATTAAACCCTTTAATGAGAATTCTTCTTTCTTAACTTTAGATTTTAATTAAATTTAAAATATTTCGTAAATTTAAGTATTTTGATTAGATTCTTTTTCTCTATAAAGAAGACAATTAATGAACAGAGGGGTGGTAAAGAGAGAAAATGGTCAGGGCCTGTCGTTTTGCGAAGCCTTGGTTGGGTTGGTGGTTTTCAGAAATATTGGGTTGCTGCGGATGTTTTATCCAAGATTAGTTTTGTTGTGATAAACCTGATTCAACCAAAACATTCTTGGGCCAATGTTGTATTTTTTTTAGGTTAGAATACTATGATGATTCTCATTTTGGTTCAGAAATTTCAAATTGGTTCTCGAATTTTAATTGATCTCAATTTCGTCCTCATTTTTATAGATGTGTTTTAAATCAACCATTTCCGTTATCAGTTGACAGACGGCGTTTATTCCTGATGATGTGGCTGTTTTGTGTATTCTGACATGTCATTCAGTTGTTTTGGCACATGTGTCTTGGTTTCTCTTTTAAAAAGAGTTTATGTTCATGTGAAGCTTAGGGTTTGAAAAGGGTGAGGTGAAGTTATCTCCTGTGTTCTGATTTGGTAAGATTGGTAATGTCTCCCTCTCATTCTTGCTCGTCCTGCACTTGCAATGGTTGGAAAATGAAAAATTCCAACATTTCTTCTCATGGACATGTGGTGAGGAGGTTCGATTTAACACCTGTTTGCTATTGCGGTGAAAAGGCAATCACGAGAAGTGCTATAACTACTAAGAACAGGGAGAGAAAATTTTAGGGTTGCCCAAAGTTCAAGATATGATATTTGTTGTTTTGGTGGACGTTTTTTTTTCGTATTTTGGTTTTGGAAAACCTAATTTTGTAATTGGTATGTAATTGGTGGTGTTGATTTTTCCTTCGATAGGGTGGAAGTGAAGAAGTTGTTGGCTGCAATTTTTTTTCATGGTGCAGTGCTACCTTTACCACCCAATTCCAATCCCTAATTCAGTAATTTAGAGTTTCAAGGATGATGCTTATTTTAATTATCAAGGTCCACACACCAATTTTTCAGTCCTCAAAATAATGCATAAAGCCACGTCAGAAGATTAAAATGAAGTTAACGTTAATAATTTTAACACTATTAACGATTGGGTTGATTTAAAACACATTTATAAAAATGAGGACGAAATTGAGATCAATTAAAATTCGATGACCAAATTGAGATTTCTGAACTAAAACGAGGACCATCAAAATATTTTAACCTTTTTTTATATTATGTAATGCTTGCAAATCCTCTGGAAAAGCTAAAGAAGTATTTTCCATAAAGAAGTATTTTCCATTTCCAAGATAATAATATTTTCACTGTTAAATTTTGATAATTTTTTCATATAAGATGAGATGATATTTTTTAAATAATTTTGAAATATTAAAAATAAAAAATATTTAAAAGATATAAGTTAAAATTATAAAATAAAATTGTCAAAATTTAATAATAAAAAATCATTTTTATTCCATTTTAACTTTAAGAGAAAAAGCTAAAGCTACCAATAGAAAAAGAAAATAAATCGCAAAGCCATTTTATTGCACAACCAAACAACCAAGTATTTTAAAGGAAAAAATGGAAAAAAAAAAATTTAAACAAAGTTGTCTTATTTTATATATATATATATATATATATATATATATATATATATATATATATATATATATATATAAAAAAAAAAATATAAATATGATTAGAGAGAGTTTATATATTTTT
>Ga0099822_1007814_pt1 | contig 13760 bp, 6 predicted proteins | sample CowpeawhiteBW_FD_76839 | JGI IMG/M metagenome (GOLD analysis project Ga0099822, IMG submission 76839) | Root nodule microbial communities of legume samples collected from California USA - Cow pea white BW | ecosystem: Host-associated > Plants > Roots > Nodule | place: USA: California | collected... | reverse complement strand
AAAAAATAAATATATATATAAATATATATATATATATATATATATATATATATATATATATATATATATATATATTATATAGAATATTAAATGTGGTATTAAAATAATAATTGTACTAAACATCATAAGAAAAATAGAATTTATGGATGGATAAAACTGGTTGTTAAACACAAAAATTCACTGATAAAATACATTATTAATGACTAAAAATATGTTAGTAAAATGTTTGTTAATAAATTTTTACCGACGAATCATAAAATTTGTTGTCAATTATCTTTTGGTATTTATGTAAAAATATGTTGATAATTATATTTTTGTAATTAATGACAATTTAAATCCATATGTAATTATCGGTCGGTAATTATCGACAATCACAAACATGTTTCATCGGTAATTATTTATTAATAGTTACCGACATTTTTTTTTCATTCTCTTCCTTCTTCTCCTTCCTCCTTCCTCCTCCTCCTTTTATTCTTTGTACTCATTTTTCTTCTTTTTAACCATATTCATCTAATTTATAACACACTCCTTGTTAGATTTGGTGGAAAAATTGACGTCATTTTAGGGACAAACTTTCCAATGAAATTACTAATTGATTTACAATGGATATACTTTTGTGTCACGTGGAAAAGATAGTGTGATATGACAGTGACAATGCAAAATTTGGACCAAATTAAGACAAAATAATAAATACAAAGACTACATTGAGAACTTTCACATTCAATAGTGACACACTGCGCATCCGATAGTGACACGTAACATTGTCGTTGCTACATTATACTGCCTCTATCATGTGACATAACGTCAGCTTGATACGTGACAATTTTTATTATTTTTAAAAGAAATATAAAAAAATTAAAAAAAAAATTACGTGCTGACACATGACACATAGTTAACACACTTAGTAAACTACTAATAGAAAAAACCTCATTATAACAAATTTTTCAAAATAAGAACCTAATTTAATAGACAAAAAAGATCTTATTGAGATCTTCCTAAAATATAGGAACCAATAAAATGATTTAACTTTTTTTCTTTTTTTCGTTAAAAAACATAGTTTTATAACTATAGTTTCTCCACAAACCATGTATTCCAAAACAAACATGATCACATAAAATGACTCTTAGTTTCTCTTACCTAAATTGGAACATATTTTGTTAACAATATCTTGATAGTCCTTTTTCACTATTTCAAACTATTGAGATAAGTTCTTAAAGGTTTAATTATATAATAGCGTTTTTTCTTAATTATCCATTCAATAATAATAATATAATAATAACAGTTAATTTACAATTAATTATACCCAAAAAATAAATTAAATCTAAATCCAGAACCTTAAATAATACGATCTACACACGTTTTTGCAATTTAATATATAAAATTTCTATAATTTATTTCAACCTTGAAAGAATACATAAAGAAAATATTTTAAAAAACTAAATTTTTAATAATTAATTTTTGTTATAATTTTTATATATTTTAAAACTTATTGTTAAAATGTATTGACGTCTTGCACTCTATAAAGGATAATTTATTGGAGTTCTTAGAGCATGTGAAATTGGATTATTTTATTACACATGAGAACGAAGACACTACTTCTCAATCATTTTATTCGTTCTCCTATAGTAAACCGCCATCAATTATCTAAATACTCATGATTGAAATCAAAGTTTTTTTCCTTCTTGAAAAATACCTTTTTTCTCTTAAGTTATGTGATTTTTTCGTATTAAATATTTTTCCTCCCTAATTATTGTTTGAATTTAATTAATTACCATATTTAAATTTAAATTAACATAACGTATTCAATGAAACATATTTCATTCCATGAAATATATTCTAAATTTTGTAATCTTATACAATCTTTATTAAATTTCAAATTTTGATACTCCATATTAAATTAGCAGAAATGAGTCTGACGTATTGTAGATTCTGCCATGTTTTAACTTTTGTAGATTCTGATTTATGAAATTTGGAAATACATAAAATTTAAATACAGTTCTTGATTTTTTATACTTTCGTTAGTTACTCCTACAATCTACTTGAAACAATCATTATAATAAACGCTGCTATAAAAATATATGAATTACGTGTATGTGTTCAATAACAAAAAATAATAAAATTATTATTACAATTATTATTGTAAATAAATTTTATTTATTGTGTACATAAAAATAAAATTAAAAATAAATATGAATACCAAAAAATCTTTTTATACATAAATAGTATTGTTATTGTTATAATTAAAAAAATTATATATAAATAATTTTATATACAAAAGTATAGCTAAATGATAAGATTGGAAAAAAATATGAAAATAATAATAATAATAATGTGTATAGATTTAATGAATAATCAGCCTTAATTATGAAAAAAAAAAAAACTGTGGATTGATAAGTTATTTCCCTGTACACAATAATTTTTTTTTTGTTCTAATCTCCTAGTTTCAAACAGGCACGATTCCACTATACTCTTAAAATATGCATTTTGTTGGGAAAAGATAATTAACAGCATTAAAGAGAAGTGACACTCAATTTTATAGTCCACCATGTGCGACCACTAACAACCAGTGGTTGTTTAAGCACATGATCTACTTAGTTTAGACTCAACACAACACCTATCTATCTATTTATTTTATTTTAAGATTAATCACTAGTACTATAATATATTTATTAAAGAAAGTTTTAGGAGTAAACTGTACTCAAAATTAGGGAAGTGTATTTAATTATCATAGATCATCATTGTTTTGTATATGTATACTTTTGAGGCAAAATCATATTGAATACAGTTTGAGAAAATAAAAGTTGTATTTCTAACCTTCGAAAAAAAAAAATACGGTCTACTTAAAACTATCTTATGATATAAAAATTCGTGTTTGTTATTCAAATTGGTTCCTACACTTAAAAGTTTGTTAACCCAATTTTTATACGGTAGATATAATAAATTTTAGGGTTAAATATGGTTTTGGTTCTCAAGTTTTAGTGAAATTTGAAATTAGTTTATCTTAAAAAATTTTGATCAATTTAGTCATTTATATTTAAAAATACGTGAATTTAGTCATTTTAATCAAATTTTGTTAAGTTTATCTGATGTTTCAAGTGTATTTCACGATAATATTTGAATTATTTATACCATTTAACACATTTAACACATTTTCGCTTTAATGTTAACTCAAATATTATCATATAATGCGTTTAAAATGTTAAATAAACTTAATAAAATTTGGTAAGAAAGACTAAATTTACGCATTTCTAAAGATGAATGACTAAATTGGTATAAATATTCGAAAAAGAACTAATTCCAAAATTCACTAAAACTTCAAGAAAAAAAAAACATATTTAACTCTAAATTTTATTTTATGACTAATGATTTTGTTTTTTACAATTTTAATTTAATGTATGGAAAATATGTTATTTTATATATGTGAGTAAACTAAAAATATATATAAGAGCTAATTGTCAACGCGTGACTATTGATACCAAACCAATAAATCATTTAATAGTTTTTAGATGATAAAAATCCACAACTTCTATGTGAATTAAGTTATGTTCTTATCCTAAAAAAGTATTATAGAAATATTTAGAAAAAGTGGTGGATTTGGTCAATAGTTAGATTTGAAAGTGGAAAAGCAGCAGTTTGTGATAGGCAAATACTGGAACTTGGAAGAAGCAAAGAAGCAGAGTCACTGTTTATTGTACTGTTTTTATTTTTATTTTAATTTTTTTAATTTATTGGTTTCATGGTGTCATGTATATCTTTCTCAAATTAACTTTCCTTTCTAAGTGGAGGGGGAATTTATGAATGTCTTGCTTTACAATTTATTCCACTCATAAATAAAGTTTTGTTTAAGCGTGAAAAAAGCGGAAGTGCGGGTCACGGTTCCTTTTCGTTTTATTTTCTCTTTTCTTTTTTTACTACTCATTTCTTGATATTACATTCCTAAACTTACCTCTGTATTTAGGTAACATATTTTAAAACTCATCTCAATTAAGATTAGAACAAGTTGCACTTTAATTTTTTATTTATTTCAGAAACAAAAATTAGAATATTTTAAAATGAAAATTTCGGTTTAGTTTAAAACGTACGTTTCTCTTCTTCTAATCAAATTATTTAAAATATAACAACACTGAATGCATACAAACTCAATAAAGAAAATTGATGAAGTAATGATTAATTTATTTGTTTGTATAATTTGAATTGTTACAGGTGGATATGATTTATGTTTTAAAATGAAATAAGATGGAGTGAGAGTAATTGGGTAATAGGTATTATGATATTGTCATTCATGGGTTGCCTTGAGAGACTCTCTAGCATGCCTTCCCTTTCCTTTGGAGGGTAGTTTCTTTGGTTCATGGCAACCTATTTTACTTTTTCATTCACCTAATAAAATCATATGGTAACGTGTGGTGATTCTTTTCTTTATTTTTTCTTTATTTTTTTTTTCTCCTTTGTCCATATTCACACATTATTATATATTTTTAAATGGGGGAAAGAAAAAGAAAGCCCCTCCCAACAACTTTAATACTATTTTATACATTTCTCCACCAGATTCCAACCAAAACCAAATAATTATTTCCCTTAAAATATTATTTCCCAATTAAATATTAATTCACTAAAATCATTTTTAATGCTCCTGTTCAGTATATCTCCTTTTCCTTCCCTATAATTTTTTAATCTCAATTTGGACAGTCTTAGGAAAGTTAGGAACCCAATTACCTGATCACAAAAACAAAGATTCATTTTATCTGCCCATTTTCATTTCCCTTGGAAACTCAAAATATTTCAAATTTCACTCTTTCTTTCTGCACAATATTTCCCCCATCTATATTTATCAAAACTCATTATTTTCTCAACAAAATTTCAGCTCATCATTTTTATTTTTCCAGTTTCATCCAATCCTACTAATTTATTTTAACCACAAAATTTATGCAAAGGGTGCAAAGCTGCAGATTTTTCACATCTTGTTTTATGCTCAGCTCCTCAGACTTTTAATTTGATTTTCTCATTTTTCTTGCATAAATCTTCGTATTTTCTAAAATATTTTTTTCCCAGCATAATAGAGAGGAGGAGTTGGGGTGATCGAATTGTTGAGGAAAAAAAATGAGATACTGATGCGTGATTTTAGTTTATGTTATGTGTGACTGCTACTTCACAAGTGTTTGAACATGGAGTCAAGTGGCGGTGTTAGCAGCGGCGGCGTTACGGTGGTGGGATCGGATGCTCCGTCGGATTACCATGTAGCTCCGAGGACCGACAACCCAGCTCCCGCAAGCGGATCCACGACGCAAATTCCGGCGACGGCGGGGAGTGCTCCTCCGGCACAACCACAACTACCGCACACGGTGGCGATGGAAGCGTTGCCGGCGACGACGATGCCAGCTAAAAAGAAGAGAGGGCGTCCGAGAAAGTACGCACCGGACGGCTCGGTGACCATGGCGCTGTCTCCGAAGCCGATATCTTCCTCCGCTCCGTTGCCGCCGGTGATCGATTTCTCGTCGGAGAAGCGTGGAAAGATAAAACCAACGAGTTCCGTGAGCAAAGCCAAATTTGAGTTGGAGAATTTAGGTAATAAACAAATCTTTTTGGTTTGAGTTTATTTTGAAAGGAAAAAAGTAGTTTGAGTTGAGGTGGTGGTATATTTTGTTGTGAGTAGGATTTTGGTGTTGGAAAATGGAAAATGAAAAATGAAAAATTGGGTTATAGGGAGAAGTGGAATGAGAGTGAGGCAGAGTCACATTGACAGTGTGGGACCTTTGATTGATTGGATGACCTAAGTTAGGGTAATTGTTGTCCTGAAAAGTGAGTTAGCTTTGTGGGTCGGTATGGGACGGTGGAATCTCGTTATGCCTGTCGTTTTTGCAGTTCAAACATGATCGTAGGAACCCAAACCAAACCAAACCAAATCTTTCTAGGTACTATGTTAGGTACTACCATCTGGACTTATAGGAGGAAAAGTAAAAATGCTGATTTTTTATTTTTTTTAGTTATTTGGTTTTTGTGGTTATGTGTGTGTGTTGTGGGTGTTGCTTTCTAGGGGTAGAGTGATGGAAGGACTTTAATATTGTTGTGCATTGAGTGAGTGTGTGTTGTTTGGCAAGAGGTGAGGTCCAAAGTCCAAGTTGACATCAGGTCCTCCTTTTGGTCTTCTCACATCAACCAACGCTATTTACTACTTCTTAGTTCATACATGATGCAATGCTATTACGTGGTCCTTCTTTCTCGATCACCAGCTTTGTTTGCTTCTTGGGATATATATATGTACACACTCATGCACACCCACCTAATATTATTCTCAGATTTAAATGGGAAACAAACTCTTTGCTCACACTGTAAACGTATTAATCAGGACCTCTATTTTTCTGTTCCATCTCTAAAAAAGTAAAGAGGTATAAATTTCAATAGTCTAGGCTTCGTGAAGGTAGTTTCTGTGTATAAGATGGTAATAATATGATATTTCATATGTATTGGATACACGATAAATGTCTGAAGACTTGTATCATTTATTTAACCAACATTATGCTGAGTTTTAAAATGAAATTTATAAGTAGTTCATAACATGCGCTATCAACATTATTCCTCAATCTATGACAATATAATGTTTCAACTTTTTAGATGGAAAATCTGATATAAATATTTGTCATTCTTTATTTGGCCTATATTTAAAACGCCTTTTAATAGAAACCGAGACTTTCTCATTTCCAATTTTATTGATAATTTTTTTTCTACCCTTATTCAGGTGAATGGGTTGCATGCTCAGTTGGTGCTAATTTCACTCCCCATATCATCACTGTTAATTCTGGGGAGGTAAGCGTCAGAAATATCTGTTACTTGTTTTGCTCATCTTATGCAATGCAAAATAACATTTCTCGCATTCATGGTCAGGGAGTAGCCAAAATTATTGCTGGAATAATATATCTGTCATTTTCTTGGTTTGAAACAAAAATTCCACCGAAAATAATCATTGTATCTATTACTTTTATTTCTCCTCCCTCCTTCAAATGTTTCCCCTGTGGTCCGTTTTTCACTTTTTCTTTGGCCTCATTCTCTCTGACTTTAACATATGTTGCATGCCTTTTGCCATACAAAGTGATAATTGTATGAAAGATGAACCATTAATTATCAAAAGAATGAGAAAGAGAATAGAGAGAGAGAGAGAGCATACTTCAGCTTGTTAGTTTCCAGGAATGATTATGTTCATTTTGTTGTTTACTGTGATAAGTGAAAAATATTTGTTATGATGGTTGACAAGAAAGAATTGGTTTGTTTTTGTTATCTTAGGATGTGACTATGAAGGTAATATCATTTTCTCAGCAAGGGCCTCGAGCTATATGCATTCTTTCAGCTAATGGTGTCATATCAAGTGTCACACTTCGTCAGCCCGATTCTTCTGGGGGCACATTGACATATGAGGTGAAACATTTCTGTAATTTGATAGTATCATTTTATTCCATGAACAAAATATTTAATTTATTTTTAGTTATTTTTTTTTATTTCTTAGTAACATTCGTTGAGGAAACTTTATATGTCAGCTACTGTTATCCGCCCGATTATTGAATTTGCATTTACTCTTTTTCAGAAAAATACATACTACAAATATTTGCTGATAACCTATTTCTATGTTGTTCCTTCCTCTTATTATTATAATGCTCTAAATTTTAGCTGTGTAGTTTATACTTAATGGTGATGTTTCATTTTTTTTATGATTAGAAGTGTAACTATTAAAAGGATGGATCTGGATGTTTCTAATGCTGATATCTCCCTCTTTCGTATTATTTGCTGTCCCAAGTTATGTTTTGTGATATATGTTAAAATATACCTGTTGTTGTGTGATTAGAATGTAAACTTTGCTGTGTTTTTTTTTTCCCTGTTTGAAATTTTCGGATCCGTTGCTACGTTAGCACACTATATCAACTTGATGATTAACCGGTAAAAAACAATATGTTTGAGGGTCTCTGAGCAGTTTTATTGACTCTGCACTGTTAAATAATGCTACCACTCCTGCCTATCTGAACTTTGTTTTTTGCATTTGATTTCTAGCATGTCCTTTATTTTCTTTGTTTTTGCCTTTGGGTACGTTGTTGAGTTGGTTACTCTTGGTTACTGCTACTGATTACTGTCAATAGTTTCATCAAACAAAGTCAAAACTCTAGCTCCACCGGATGACTTCTTTTCATTCTGCATTCATATTTGAAGTATCACATAGCACTTAATTAGCGTTCCTAACACGAAGAAATCCAATCTCTCTTGCTGCTGTTTCCACAGGGACGGTTTGAAATTCTGTCTTTATCTGGCTCATTCATGCCCAGTGAAAGTGGAGGAACACGAAGCAGATCCGGTGGCATGAGTGTATCTTTGGCAAGCCCTGATGGACGTGTTGTAGGTGGAGGAGTAGCTGGTTTATTAGTAGCTGCAAGTCCTGTGCAGGTACGTTTTCAATTCACAGATTTATTCCTCTTTCTTTTTAACAATGAAGTATGCATAGAATTTGTTTGGATGAATTGTAACAACAATTTAGTTTCAAGTTTCATGTACTAGATGATAATTTAGTATTCAATGACAAGTTTTATACCATTCTGACCATTCTTATTTTCCAATTAACTGATATGTATCAGGTAGTGGTAGGAAGTTTTCTGGCAGGAAACCAACATGAACAGAAGCCAAGAAAACAGAAACATGAAGTTATATCAAGTGTGACAGCAGCAGCAGTTGTTCCCATCTCCACTCTTGATCCAATACCAATTCTATCATCAGCAACTTCCATCCGCGGAGAAACTTGGTCTGCTATGCCAGCAGCAGAGGCCAAGAATAAGCCAGCTGACATTAACGTGTCGCTTCCAGCAGGGTAACTAATTCCTAGAGTTCATTCTATCTGCACTTTCACATGCATTTGCTGCTGACAACATTGTAATGGGAGGATTCCTAGTTGTTGCTCTTCTATCCTTGTTTGTTGTGTCTGTAATCTTCTTCACTGTGTATCGGTACCAGCATTGTTTTCAGAGGTTTACCAGGTTCATGTTCTTGTAGAATTTGAGTTCAGTTGGCTGATTAGGTATGCTTTTAATGCAGACATTGTGTCATGAATAACACTTTCATAGTTATTCCTCACAATCCATCTTCCTTTCGAGTGATAGATTGTGCAATCCATGCTATTGCTTGCTATTAAGACAATTAATATTCCGAATTTGAGTATGATATCAGTCCTAATTAATTTACACTACACCTTATCAGTTAATAATTTAAATTTTAGTCTCCATGTTAACCAATAATAGTAACGTATAGGACGTTGTTTTCTTCTACCTTTCAATCTTACTATAAACACGCTGTGTGCGTGTGTCTGAATAAATTCTCGGACAGCTTAGTTTTTTCTTTCTATGATTTATCTCTCTTCCGAGAATCTAGGGTGTTCTGTCGTCAACGGCCATATTGTCTTATATATGTACATAATGTGCCGTGAAGCTGGGTTTGGCATTTGATTTAGACTACTTTAAATTTTGTCAAAGGCCATACCTTGGTGCACGTAACGTAAATCTATTGTCTTGTATTGTATATGGATATATAAATGTTTGTTGAACCTTGGTTTGACATCTCAACTCTACTCTCAGGTTGGTTTACACTAGTTTTTGTTTTATTGTTTTTGTGGGTATAATATAAAATTTGAAAGGAAGGGAAGTTGTTTGAGAGTGATGTTTTGAGCCAAACCCACTAGTTGGATTAGTTTAATTGTACAAATAAGTAACTTGTTCGGTCCATGTCTCTATCTGAATTTGTCACCCACTTGGCCTCTCCCACTATAGTTCGTGTAATTATATTGATATGCATGCGATGCGATGCCTCCTATTCATATACAGAATTATATATATATTATCAAAGCCATTTAAGATTTATCAAAGGGTAAGGAGAAGAGTTAGAATAGTTTAAAAGAGATTATGATGAAAAACACGACCAGTTTGTGAAGAGGTTCGAGACATTTTTGAAATCTTGATGGAGTCGAGCTCAAAAGTTTGATGGATGTTAATTATAAATAAGATACCTATAGAAAAAGAAAAGTGAAAGTTTAAAGAACGTTGCAGATTTATAAGTATGATACAATTAAAATATTTAAAGTTGTATTATATTCTTGGGAGATAAACCAAAATGGTATGCATATTTTATGGATAACTCTTCACGAAAGAAGCATGGATTTTGCTATGGATACTTATTGTCTTCATATTTAGAGACGTCACCCGACACAAGTTTATTAGGGCATTACCTAATAGGATAAAAAACCAACATAGTTCAAGAACAAGGGAAGAGGACTAGAGCATAACCACTTATAATAATATTGATTTGTTTGATATAAAAACTACGATAGAAAAATATGTCAACCATACAAAGCTTATTCTCATAAAAGAAAAGAAAGATTTGGTCAAGAGAACAATAAAAATTAATTTTATGTCTCATGTTGCAATTTGTTATTATGTAAGCTTCTTAATCTCATTGTTAAGTAATTTTCCTCATTATGTATTCATTTTAATCTTTTTAATATCTATTGTTTAACTTTTTTATCAATAATTAAATGTGATTACTTTTGTCAATTTTTATTTTAAAAGCTTTATATGTACTAATTCTAAAATTGAATTAATAATTTAATTTTTAGTTAAGAACTTAGACCAGAGTTCCTTACTAAACAATAATTATACATTCAATAATCACTCTTGACCAAGTAATAAGAATTGTTTGGATACAATCACTTTTGACAAAGTATGAGAATTATTTTTATCCAACAACTTCTATTAAAACACTTTGATAAACATAGGTTTGATAGGTTTGATTTAACCGATAACATATTTTGTTCATAGAAAGAGAACAACCTTCTAATTCTAATATGAATACAAGATGATAAATACTTTTTTAGGTTGCTATGAACACAAATAGTGCTTTGACTCACACATTAGGGTTAAGGATTGCTAAAGATTAATAAAAGTTTTGTTAATCTTTCTTCAAAAGCAGTGACAGATCTTCATAAATTATTTTGGGAATGCCAAAATAGATATAATTTTTTTAAGGTATGAAACATCCTAAATGGGGTTAAAATGTTTTTGTCTGGTAACTTACACGAAATTGGAATTATTTTCTACTCCAAACATTGATACAATTTGTTCATCAAATTTAAAAAATGAATAAATATAGTCACTTTAACCTAATTGTGTTGAATTTTGTTAACGTGTCAAATGATGTTTTAGATTGATGTTTAAACTACTTACACTATTTAACATTTTTTTCAGGCTCAAATGTTTATCAAGAATTTCGTTTAACACGTTAAATAAATTTAATGTCATTAAATTAACACAACTATGTCCATTCATTTTTAAATGTTAAAAATCAAAATGTATCAAAGTTTGGAACATAAAAGAATTACAATTTCCCTTTAGGGATTCAGAGTATATTTAACCATATTAAATAAATTAAATCTATAAAATTTTATTTTTATTTATATATTAGTTTATTTATTTGAAAATTTTTGGAGGGGCATGATCGTCGTCACACCATGCTAAGGTTTGTCCTTGTTCACAAGAGTCTACTATATATAGAATTGAAATGAAAATATCCGTTACAAATATTTTTGGAAGTTGTGAGGTTGTATTTCTTACATCTTCTTTGTCTTTCTGACCATGTTCAAGAATATAGACACATTGAATGTTGTCCATCCAACATTAGATGTGTGTGATTTATGCATTTACTCAAATACAAGACATGCATGATTACTTCTTTTCTTTATCATGTATATCATAGGCTGATACAAGATGCAGACTTTGCAAAACAAAGACTATCACTCCATCTTTCTAAAATAAAGTTGTTTGCATAAAACAATTTTAAGTACATTCTTTAAAAAGATCTTGATGTGAATGTTTCATTAGCAGATATTGTTGAGAGAAATTAAGAAAAAACATTTTGTGTACATAGATAAAAATTTACAATTCTTCAACGTACATTAAGAATTATTTTATAATTTATTGCTTAAAGAGATAATCAAAACTAAATTAAAATGTTTGCTGAACTTTGATATACCAATTCTATGAAAAAAAATTAGATTTTTAATGGACATAAACTTTCAGTTCATTATAAATTTTATAAAAGTTAAACTAAATATAATTTTATGTTTTCCATTATAAATTTAAGTATTTACTTTACTAACTTTTCTTTCGGTCCTTAATACATTGTGAGCTCCACACAATTTATGATAAAAATAATTCATAATAACTTATTATGTGAAAACTCTTATTCTCATTTTTTTAAATAACTTATTTATAGAGAAAATATAAGCGAAAGTTTTTAAAATCCAATAATCAAAGCAAAGTGGTGTGCACGTTTAAAATTCATTCCTTTTTTTCCTTTAGTGTGAATCCTTTCTTCTTCATCTTCGTCTCCTAGGAAAATTATCCTTCTCCCTCCTTTTTCATAGTGAATGGAAGCCATTGAAGTAGATTTGGGAAAAAGTTCTCCTAAGAACTCTCGACATTAAAATAAAAATGTGTCAAACAATATAAATAATTCAAATACAATCTTGAAATGCGTACGAAATATCAAATAAACCTGACAAAATATGATTAAAAAAATTAAATGAAATGGACTAATTTTAAAATTTACTGAAAATTAAGAGTAAGAAAAAATGAAGAAAATAAAGTTGAAACCTTTTCAACTGATAAATAGCTTGCGAGTTCCTACAAGAATGCCGAAAATTATCGTGTGAATCACAAAATACGCTTGAAAAGAGGTTGATGACCTTAAATTGTGAATGAATATTCCCACGCACAAAATTAAAGGTATTAGTATCCTATCTAGATTCACATCCATGTCTAGAGAAAGTATTTAGTGATAATGTTTTGATGTGATTGTGTACGAATGTCCTAATGTATATATATATATATATATATATATGGAATTTTTGTTCAATATTTGATTGTTTTCTTAGTGAAGTGGGTAGGGGATTATTTCTTGGAAAGATTGATGGAAAGTGTGTATTTGTGTTGCAACTAATGAAAGCCTCGAAGCATTAATGATAAGAAATTAGTAGGCATTGAAGCGGATACTTCGCTACAAGCTACAGCGCCATGCGGCTTCCAACGTGTTGTTTTCTTTGGGGACTTTTTCATACACAAAATTCCAAAGAGACATTATTTGAGAGAAATTGTATTTTAACTTCTGCAAGTGTACAAAATAAATGTTTTTATACACAATGTTTACTTGCATCACAGTGAGTAGAGATAACAAATAAACCTATCTCTATGAATATTGTCCAAACTCGTTTCTGTTTTGATAGAAAATCTTCACATTGATCGGATATGGATACGAGGATATACATATTCCCGTCATACCGTTCCCGTTTAATTTATTAAAATATTCATAATTAATTAAGTAAACATATATATATATACTTTCTATTTTTTATTTCTTTTAATTATTTGGTCTGTCATGAAACTCATTTGCATCCCCAATATATTTTTTATGTTGTCATAACATGTATGTAGTTATGTTAAAATTATGTATGTCAATTAAAAAAAATTATGTCTCTCATTTGAATATTTCTATTATTTTTATATTTTTATTTATTGTATATTTTACTTTAACATGAGAATGTTGAATACTCTCAATTTAAGTGTTTAATAGCATAGACCATTCATTTACTAAGTAATATATATATATATATATATATATATATATATATATATATATATATATATATATACTTTTTTTTTTTTTTTTTTTTTTTTTTTTTTTTTTTT
>Ga0099822_1007811_pt1 | contig 13763 bp, 10 predicted proteins | sample CowpeawhiteBW_FD_76839 | JGI IMG/M metagenome (GOLD analysis project Ga0099822, IMG submission 76839) | Root nodule microbial communities of legume samples collected from California USA - Cow pea white BW | ecosystem: Host-associated > Plants > Roots > Nodule | place: USA: California | collected... | reverse complement strand
TTTATGTGTATGTGTGATACTTAATAAAAAATGAAAACTTTTTTAAAAAAAAAATAAAACATAAAAAAAAAAAAAACTAAGACAAAAACAATAAAAAGGTACGAGTGGACGGTGTCGATTAGAAATAGTACATTGAGGGTGAGGGGTGATATTGCATGTCTCCCACGTTTGAGTTAGTAGGAACATATGGGGAAGAGGTTGATGTAGCAGGGTGAAGTTGAAGAGAGAAAGTAACACAAAATTTGGGTCAACCACGTGAAGGGTGCTGATGGTTCCCTACAATGTGTTAAAAAATGCGACCCCGCGTAAGACTTAGTGGTCACTAACTACACACTACATTTTTTTTTTTCATATAAAAAGAAACACACAAACTAATCAATTTTCTTTGTCCCTGAAAATAGTTTTGCCATGTTTTTGACATCATATTACCTCTTCTTCAACTTTAGAAATAATAAACAAGAAAAAAGGGTACACTTGAAAAAAAAATGAATTGATTAATTATTGTTAAAGGTAAAAAATACAATGTGGTACTTTTATAACAGATCTACGTCAAGTTCGAACCGAGTAAGACATTTTGAGAAAGTGCACGGGCGAAGGGAACCGTGACATGGCTTAATGCACGTGACCTTTTGAGTAAAAATATAAATAATATTTTTTTGTTTGAATTAAATTTGTTATAGTGTATCAAAATCATATTTTTTTTATTAAGCATGTTTTGATACGTGTAAAAATTAATGAAATTATGAAAATATAAATTTATACTTTAGTTAAAATCTTTATAATTTTTTTTATAAATAAGTATTTAAAATGATACATACATTACATAATAATATAAAAAAAATTGCAATTCTTAATCATCCTATTTAAGCTGATAATACAATGAAGCTACCTATAATTTAAAATTCTTATAATAAAATATCTTTTAAATAGGCTTTCATGTAATACAGGCTAAATCTTTAAGAAAATGTCTATAACAAGTAATTGACCAGATTCATGCATTGTTTATTTAAAACATGTCGAACTTAGGTATACTAAAATTTGACTCCGTTTCTTCTGTTTTTCACCAGTAGTTATAACAACCAAAATGCTAGAAATAAAATATGGTAAATCTCACGCCTAAAACTTAATTAATCCTTCTCTTAATTTAAAGTGTTCAAGCAATGGTAGCATTAAATGTTTCATTTAAATAAACTATAAAGCTTTCTTGAAGGGAAAGCGATCCACGTGAGTTTAAAATTCTAACTTAAAAATTGCAGTCTTAATTAAAAAAAAAAAAAACTAAAATATTTCTCTCGTTATTTTTTTTAATTATGTTCATAAATTTGTAGTAATTAATAGTAACAAATTTAGACATAAATATAATGATATATTTGCACACCCCTCAACAAAATTATATTTCTTTGATATAATTTATGTGATATTTAATTATTGTTGTTACTACTATGAAGTAAGACATTGTTCTAAGAAGCCTATTGTTAGATTTAATAGAAGAAGTTTTATTGATAAGATACAACACTAATGAGACCTATACAATCAGTTTATGGGTCTTTATTTTTATATAGTGTTCTATTTTTTTATTTTTAGCAAATGTGAGACTTAGACTCATATTTGAATTCCTAACAATCTTTCCTTCAAGAGTGAATTCTTTCAACCAACATTGGTATTTCTCTCTCTTGAGCTAATCGAGTACCCCTTTTTTTGTATCGCCGTTATTCTTAACGGGACTCACTTACCTAATCCACTATCATAAAGATTTTTGATACAAGATCTCGTTTAAATCGGTTACTACACGAACCTGACTCTGATAATCTAAAGGAACTAATTGTCCTATGATTATAAGTTACTATGCTTCTTGCGTCTCCCCAACAAACCTTGGTTAACACCTATATCATAATAAGAAAAAAAAGTCCAATCTGACACATTGCCATGAACGAAACAATGCATAAAAAGTGGTGTAAGGAAGGAAAAAGGGCTAAAAGATGTGATTAGTGAGATTTGACACTAAATTGTTTGGGAAATGGTGGTTAGTGAAGATAAAGAGTGATAATAAAGTTAGATAATATGTGAAATGTGAAAGAGATGTTTGAGGAGGTGAGTCAAGATGAGTCGATAATGGCGATGTGTGGTGCGCAGTTAGACACGTGGACCCCCACGTTCTTCACGCATTCAATTCTGTCGCTACTTAAACCATCAACTTCTCCTCCAACCTCCTTCATTAATACTCTTAATTATCCCTCTTACTTAAATTAAGCCTCATAATTTTTAATATTAATGCTTCTCTGTTTCAAATCCAAGTCATTTTTTAGTGAAGATTTTCTTTCTAATTGTTTTTTTTTTCAAATAAAATTGACTCAAAACGTAGTGCGGAATTTATTCCATTCCATTTCATGGTTTGTGCTAATGATAGTGATATCGTTGCTGTCTTCTCAACAAGGACTGCACAGATTTCAATTGATTCATGTCTAAAAAATATAAAGAATAATTTCTTGTAGAAAAAATACATTAACAAATAAGTCCCAATGTAGAACACACAATAAATTTAAAATGTAATTTAATCCCTGAAATACTAATCAGAAAGTTTCTTATGACAGATAACTTCTCATATTTCCCATACACCTAAAAAATTATTAAATTATGGCCACAATATGTAAATCAAATTTTCATTTTTATACTTTTTATATATTATACAAATTTTAGGTGAATATCTAATTGAAAAGAATAACTCTATATAACAGGTATGACATATGAAATGTTAGGTCCAAAGATTTGCAGCATAACGTAAACCACAAATATACAGCATCAAGTGTAAATACGTGGATTCAGATGTATCACCAAAAATATGCTATTAAAGTACAATCACATTATTTTTTTCAATTACATTTGATACAAGGACAATATCACTACGGTGGGTGTCATCTAAATAGACGCAATGAAAGTGCAAAACATGTCTTTTCTAGCTTAAGAGAGGACCAGACATGTTAACTAACATCAATTGTGTGGCTCAGCTTCACTGGATCCAAACTGTTTTAGATTAAATTGTGATTTTAGTTTTTTATGTTAAAAAATTAATTTTAGTTCCTTTCTTATTTCATATATGTTTATTTCTTTTTGTTTTTAATTAATTAAATATTTCAATTAAAAGAGCACACTTACTTCAAATTATCCACTTTTAACTTTTAGTTTTTACCTGATTTTGTAATTCATAGCCAAATGATAACTTAACTTGGGTACTAAACACGCCTAATATTTTAATATTTCACTTTAAGGCGTTTACAATTTGCCCAATAAGCTGGAGGACGCTCGCTCACTGCTCGTAATATTTTTTTTTTTTTACTGATCAACGACTAAAAAACAAAACAGGTCCGAGAAATTAGGCCCATGTCCAATAAAGAGCAAGCTAATGCCTAACATGACACAGACTTATATGCCTGCTACTTACGGTTTTTTTTTTTCAATAGGTATAAGCGTTTTGGTGTTTAGGTAAGTTGTGTTTGTTCTTGGGTCTTTCTTTCTGCACCTTTAAAATTTCTTCTACACCTCCCAACAAAAGTTTAAATAAAAAAATATCCTTTGACCATTTATGTAAAGTCACACACATCACACCTAAAAAATTATTTTCCAATGTTGACTTCTGGTGAAGAATATTTCTGAAAGTCAAAATATATAATCGGAAGTCGACTTCCAAAAGTCAAAATATATAACTCAAAATCGACTTTCGAAAGTCAAAATATATTATCAGAAGTTGACTTTTGGAAGTCAAAATATATTATCAGAAATCGACTTTCGGAAGTTAAAATACATTATTGAAAATCGATTTTCGGAAGTCAAGATATATTACCGGAGTCAAAATTAAATTAAAAAAATTAATTTTTCGTTTTTTTATTTAAAATTTAATAATATTTTATTTTTATTTACTTTTATATGTCTATTTATTTTTTCAGTAAAAATAAAATTATATATATTATTTTATTTTTCAAATATATATTAAAAAATATGAAAACATAAAAAATAAATAAAATAAAAAATAATAAACTAAAAAAAATATTTAGAAAACATAAACTTTAAATAAAATTAAAAATAGTTAAAACAAAATTAATATATTTTTAATATAAAGTTTAAGTATTTTTAATTTAATTTATTTTTTAATTATTTTTAATATATATTTAAAAAATAAAAAATAAGATATATATATATATATTAAACTAAAAAATAAAATTTAAAATCAAAACTTTAAATTAAAAAAATTAAATGAAAGAGAAAGAATATATACATATATATATATATATATATATATTGGAAGTCGACTTTGGTAATGTATTTTAACTTCTGTCAGTAATATATTTTGACTTTCGAAAGTTGACTTTGAATAATATATTTTGACTTTTGAAAATTGACTTAGGATTATATATTTTTGGGATGTGATGTCATGAACTTAAATGGTCAAAAGATATTTTTGAGATTTGAAAAAATGATCGAAGATATAGAAGAAATTTTTGCTGTGCAGAAAGAAAGATCCTTTGTTCTTTTATTAAGCTCAATAAAAAAAACCAGCCCGTCAATAAACACAATCTTCAATTTGTTTGCAGAAAAGTTGAGGAGAAAAATTCAAGGAAAAACTAGGAGTGTTCAAAATTTTCAAGATTAATTCAATTGTGTGAAAACTAAATTTGATTCAAAGAACATTTTGCCTGAACTGCATTGATCTGTAAAGCGACAGTTTTGTTAGAATTTTTAAAATATTAAATAAAAGAATATAACACTAACATATTAGGTGAATGTAAGAAGATACTAAAATTATTTGAAAATAATTTTGAGAAAACGTTGTATTTCATTTTTATCATTTCTTTTCTTCTAATTTAAGATTTTAAAGTCAACTCATTTATAAAGTAGAAGGTGAATGGTAGAAACAAAAACAACTATTTTAAAGTTAACTTAACTCCTTCTCTAAAAAGTAATTTAATAGACATTACACTATAAATTCTTTATCACTAAATAATTAAAAATAAACATGACATACAAAAATACCTGAGTCCGAGTTTAAAAGGGACAGCATTTGACACTATAACAAGTTGGTGGACTCAAATAAAACCAAGAGAATACAGAAATTCCATGTCATTTTCTGATTAAAAAAAAGAAGACATAATGAAAGATTTAGTTTTTAACAAAGAAGAAGAAGAAGGAATGACTATAAAAGATGATTGGTTATTTTTGCTCAAAGGAGGAACGTGCTTTCATTCACCAAAACCAAGCAACCCCGTTTACTTGAGAAAGTCACAACCCCCAATTAATTCATTCCATAAATAAACTACTTATCTAAATACCCATTTCCGTTCCCATTTTCTTCATTTCTCTTTCACGTTCCCATGGCCTCGGATGCTTCCTACGACAAGAACAATGTGTTTCGGAAACTCAAGGCAAAGTCTGAAAACAAGGTTAATAATCATCATCCATGTCTTTTCTTATTCCTCATGTGTGTTTCTACTTCACATCCTTCTCTGCATTTTGTTTCAGATGTGTTTCGATTGTAATGCCAAAAATCCAACTTGGGCCTCCGTCACCTATGGGATCTTCCTCTGCATCGATTGTTCCGCTGCACATCGTAGTCTCGGTGTCCATGTCAGTTTTGTCAGGCAAGTTAATGTACATGGATTGTCGTTTTTGCATCTAACGGACATACAATACAACGTTAAAGGGAATTAAGAACATTGATTATGTGTTTGTTTTGTAGATCTACAAACTTAGACATGTGGACTCCAGAGCAATTGAAAACCATGAGCCTGGGAGGAAACAACCGTGCGCGAAATTTCTTTAAGCAGCATGGTTGGACTGATGGTGGTAAAATAGAGGCAAAATATACATCGAGAGGTGCAGAGTTATACAGACAAATTCTTTCTAAGGAAGTAGCAAAAAGTATGACAGATAAGGAGGTAGATTCGCCATCATCACCTACTGCTTCTCCGTTTGAACAAGTTGTTGAAGGAATTTCTCAAGTAAAGACTAATGAATCACCAAATGCTTCGCAAAGTCCTGGGATTCCAGAGAGCCCTTCTTCGCCCAAAGCTTCACACACAACAGTTTCTAATACTGTCAAAAAACCTGTTTCTGTTAAGAAAACAAAAAAAGCTGCGGGACTTGGTGCTAGAAAGCTTTCTGGAAAGGTATACTTTTTATTTGCATTTACATTTCAATAAGGATAATGATATTTTGATTGTTTATTCATATTTCAGGGTTCGTGTTTGTGTGTCTGTGTCGTATTCGTGTACGTACTTCATGGGTTTTATATAATTTGAAAATGTGTTTTTTCTTATTTAAAATTATGCCTATGATACACAGTCATGTGAGTCTCTGTATGAGCAAAAGCCAGAAGAACCACCAACAGCAGCAAAGAAGCATACACTTTCAGGGTCTTCATCTACATCTCGATTTGAGTATGTAGAAAATGACCAATCATTTGATTTGAATTCTAAAGCTAAGGCTCGCTTAGTAAGGCATGTATCCTTGCCAGAGTCATCAAGCGTCTTTGCAGACTTCGTAATGGATAACGGTTCTCCAAAGGAATTTGGGTCAAATTCATCAAAAGACAAAGTAAGACATTCTTAGAAAACTTAACTTTTAGCTACAAAGAATATTTGGTTTGATCTATATAATTTATTTTTTCTCATAACACTTGCATGCATTATCATAAGTATTACTACTAGGAACAATGATACTATGACTTCCATTTTTTGATTTACATTATTTATTCTTTGACGCAACTGAATGTGAACCATTGATTAATGTATCATTATCCTTTTTTATGAAAGAATCAATAATTCATACTAAGTCACTTTAAAAAATAAAAATAAAGGACACGAAGAAAAAAATAGGAGTCATGGTGTAATTTTTCTATTATTAGTGTTGTTTGTTTAATTATAATATTATATTTTTTATTTTATCATGTACATTGTATATGGTAAAACTTTAGGTAAGATTGGAAAACGGCACCATCTACATTTTTTTAAATGTCTTTAACATTTTATTCCTAATTTAGTGTTTTTTATTTTGTTTTGATATTTTTTTTACTTGTTTTAGTCTTATAATATTTTATTATATTGAGTTAACCCCTTTAAAAGTATTTTAGATGGACAAGAAACAATTAATCTACTTTTTATAGGGACAAAAACAATAAATAAAATGTGCTTTAGAGAGACCATGAAATAAAATGGAGAAAGACTAACAAAATAAATTTTGTACTAACAAAAAGTTAAAAAAATGATAAAAACCAAAATATGACCATTCTATAGGGACAAAAACCTATTTAAAGCATCATATTTTATTTTTGGAATCTATAATTTTGATTACACATCAAACATTAACATTTACCTCAAATATTATGACATTGAAGGAAATTACACTCTTCAATGTCCATAAACGCATTATACTTCTTTACTCTCATAAACATTTAGTAATTTTTGTGGACTCTAATTTCATTGAATTTATGACAAAAAACCATATTGAATTTTAGTAACTAAAATATTTTATGTTTAAGGATATATTGTGTTTATAATGCATGATCCCATGACATATCCCGTAGACACTAAATATAATTTTTGTATAAGTATCTCATTTTATCTCAAAGCCATGATTAATGTTCGTATATATTTTTTGGTTATTTTCATTTTAATTCGTTTCTTATGTTTTGTCTTGGATTATCACCCTTACTAGATTGAGGAGTCCAATGAAGCAAGAAGGAAATTCTCAAATGCTAGATCAATTTCTTCCTCTCAGTTTTTTGGAAATCAAAACAAAGATGCAAATGATTCAAAAGTTATCCTGTCAAAATTTTCAGTAAGTGTCTCTATTATAATGAATGATTGAAACATCGTCTGAAATTGTTAGAAAAATTAATTGTGAGTTTAAATTTTATATTCGATAGAAATGAAAAAATTGAACATTTAAAAAACAAAACTTACAAAATATTTTTTTTTTAAGTTTTAGATAAAAATTGATATCAATTCCTTATACATGTTCCATTGTTTTTAAATTTCCATATCTAACTCGAAATATTCATCACAATTTAGATAAAACATGAACATTTATTCCGCTGACATGGAAATGGAACAAAATTAGATAATTTATTTTTCATTTCTTTCATCTTTTAAACGTCATAATGGATACTCTTGTATTTTCAGTCTTCAACTTCCATTTCTAGTGCTGATCTTTTTGGTAACTCGAGAAACAACTCTTCCAATAATGATGCTGATGCTAATGACCTCCTTAATCGACTATCTTTCCGTGTATGTTTTCTGGATTTATAAACTTTATTGTTCATGTCACTAATAATGTTTCTTATGTTCACATCACATATTTCTCTTCTTTTTGTGCTATTTTGTAGGCTTATGAAGACATTTCTTCTCTGAAAAATATTGCTGGTGAGACTGGAAAGAAACTCAGTTTCTTGGCCTCCAATCTGATAACAGATATTCAAGATAGAATAATCTAAGAGTATAAGTTTTGTATATAAACTATCCATTAAATTTGGTGTAGGTGACAACCACCTATGTATCAAATGTAATTATTGTACAACATATAACAATTAAATATTTTTTAACAAGGTGTTTTACATCATTAATGAGGAATTATTTCCAACACAGACTGAAATGTTATCTTGGGAAAATTCTTAATGACATTTAGAAAATTATAATACCCCGCTTTGATTGTTTCCAATTAAAAAAAATAGTATTAACGAAAATTTAAAAGATGAGTAAACTATATATATATATAGTCTATAATAACAAGTTATAATCCATAATTTTACAATTTCCTTTATAAGATAATAAATGTTGTCTTTTTTATTTATTTTTAATTTGTTTGTCGTAGTTTATATTTTATCTTTATATGCATTCATATGTATATTACTTTCACAACTAATAGTTTGTTTTTCATGAACTAGTGATATTTTGACACCACAAAAGACCAAATCATTTGATAATTTCAAATAAGAGTTAATATGTTTTTAGTTTTTTTAACTTATATATGCAAAATTGAAATTTGGTTCCTTTCGAAAACTTCATATAAAATTGATCTAGATACTTTAGTAATACATGGAATAGATCCTCTTTGACTACCGAAAAGTTAATATATAATTTCATTTGAAAAGTTTTTTTTTTTACATGTGTAACAATGATGTTGACGTGGACGTACTTTATTTGACACATGGATTTTTTTTATTAAAAGAAAAACTTTGTGCACATGTGGGAGGTTAAAGAATTTTTTACTAGTGAAGGAACTTTCATTTTTGCCTTGATTAAAATAAAAGTTGAAACTCTAATATTAAATTTGTTGTTGACAATGTCAATGTGCATTTTGAAAGTTTGTCTTGGGTTCGTGTTGTTGCCCTTTAGGTGCAACTTTTGTGGTGAGAGCAGTTAATAATAATTTCACCAATTGTGGACAACATTGTTCAATTGAGAAAGGTAGATTTTTTTTTGTGTGTGAATTTTTGTAGAAAAAATGGACTTCAAATATGGTGGTGAGTTCAAATTGTGGTGGAAGCCGAGGAAGGGAAACATGAACAAAAATTTAAAACTACTTAATCTTGTTACAAATGTTGTAAAGTTAACAAATTTAAAGAGACAGTGTGAAAATAAAAAAGAAAAACACGAAAAACAAGATGTGCAGTTCACCTTTTTCTTTCTTCACATGTTTGAACAAATTTGTATAGAAAATGTGTGAAATGTCTTAAAAATATTTATATTATATCATAAAACTTTATATAATAATACTTACAATAATGATAATATTTATGTGTATATTTATATTACATTTATCATCAAGGGTAAAATAGTAATCATATAATTTTATCTATTAAATTTGTTTTTTAATTTATCACACCTATTACATCATACACACACTTTGATCTTAAATCACAACATCTTTTTCTTAATCCAAGCATCTTTCTTTTAATTCAAACAATTCCAGACACGGACAACATTAATCATATGAAATTCACTCTCTCAAATTCATCTCTTAATCCAGATACAGACAACATTAATCATATGAAATCTCATCAAATCAGTGGTAGCAACACATGCAAAATTATATTTTTGCATTTTCTAAGCCCACAACCTCAAATTCATGTTTCTTTTAAAGATTGTTTCTCTTACATAATTTAAATTTCTCTCTCCCATTTTTTTACATTAAATATTTATTATACTAACCATATATTATTACTTCAACTCAACCTCTAGCCATGGTTCATATTCTTTGTATTTCTTTTCCCTTGACATATAAGAAAGGATGGTAGTGGGATATTTTTCCGAAATGGCTCGAGGTGGCCTATTTGGCTTTGGGTTAATTTAAGCACAACAAAAATTGCCTTTATTATTTTTAAGACTTTGCCAACAAAGTGATAAAAAAATGAAGGAATCAAGCAATACCGGTTGCAAACAAGAAGTAATGACACTCAACTAAACCGTTTCGGACACTCTACTCCCTTATACTGTACCTTGCTTCTTCAAATAAGTTACTTTCTAGTTTCCAATGTTAATTTCTTTATATGTGAAATAAACACATTTTTTTTGTGCTTAGAATTCTCATTTAAGATTTTTATTTTGTGCTAGATTAAAATTCAAAACATTCAATGAAACCTCAAAATTTATAAAGCACAAACTAGTATACTATACATGATAATTTCCACTAATGAATCCTCAAATCATTACATGCTCTAGTGGATGTAAGATGTAATATGAGCAATATGAGCGAGAACCATTTAAAATGATTTCAGTCTCAATTCAACGACCTTTTACAATAAAATTAGATCATTACGAGGAACAAAATTAGAGGAATAAATATATGATGAGTGAGAGGACAAAATAATTTATTTTTAAATATTTGATAAAAATGTTTAAAAATCAGGAGGTGAGATTGTCCACTCTCATATACACATAGGTCCACCACCAAGATAATCGTGCTTCGTATATTAAGTATCTTGAAGAAGCTTGGTCTTCAACGACAGATCTTGATAAAAAATATTGGAGGGGCCAAAATGATATACTCAAATTTTATATATTTAATCATTGTCATTGATATAACAATAACAAAAGTATATATAATTTAGTATTGAAATGTCCTTGTATGTTCTTCCTTACAAAAATTATAGTTTTGAGGTTGTATTTGATTTGAAACCCATTTTAATTAAGTTTTTCTAATTTCATCTCTTTATAGTTGAGAACGTTTTCCTATAACAAGTTCAAAATAATTAATATGAAACTTTCCACCTATAATTCTTTGAATCTTAAGAAATTATTACTCTAATACAACAATAGAATAGTATCATGCTTATAGGTGAAAAAGTGAATTTGTATTGTTTTGGTATCTTTCATGTTATCACCTAAAAAATTAATCTATGGTTTTATTTTTCATCAATATACCTATTTAAAAAAAATTAAGATAAAAAAATAATTTATAAAAATCTAATAAAAAATTGAGAGACGTAATTACTAATAAAATTTACGATAATGAAGTCACATTTAAAGAGTGATTATGAAAAAACATACAGTACATAACTTTTTTTCTATATTCATAAAAAAATAAATACACAAAAAACTAATAAGATGGAAAAAAAAATACTAAATATCAAACTAATATTCTACCATCAAGAAACAAAAGAGAGTTACATTTTTTTATCTTAAATAATAAAAAAAGATAATCAATAAAAGACGAGAGAGAAGAAAAATTTGTGTCTAACTTTCTATTTCCTTTTTTTAAAAAAAAAAAATGCAAGCGTAGATAAATATAATGCGTGAAAAACTTAAAATGAGAAAGAACAAGAATAATATCTCAATAAATTTTATTGTTTTTAATTATATTTAATTTGATATATTATTATTTATTATATTTTATAAAAACAAAATAAAAAACAATCTGAATTATTTTTTAAATAATTTAAATAATATTTCAAAGAAAAATTATTTTTTTTGGAGGGTCATGCTTCTACAAGCCATCTAAGTTCCGCTGTTGTTGGTCTTGCTAGCGAACATGAGGTAAATTTGTTCTATCTTTTTGCTAAAGTTAATTAGTATGTGACCCGTGCATACGCATAGATCTTTTTTTCTTCTGTTTTATATAAAATATAATATAATATTTATTATATTTAATTAAATAAATTTAAAAAATATATATTTAATAATTAAAAACACAAATAATAATATTATAAATAATTATAAATTATAATTTTTTTAAAGATTCAAAATTTATTTAATAAAATTATGTAGTACAATAACATTTTTTATAATTAAAAAAAATACTTATAATAATAACAACATTATTAATAATAATAATAATAAAAAAATTTATGCTGAAATTATTAATATAAATATTAATATTAAGACTAATATGAACCACAATAATTTATAACTATATATAACAAATATACATATTTTTGTGTTCTCTTTTCATTTTTTAAATTTATCTTCTTAACTATTATTTTTAAATTGAAATAATTATTTTTATAAAAAACTTACTTTTTAGTTTTATTATTTTACTAATTCTAGTAATTAATTTTTTATTTCAAATAATTATTTCAATATTAAGATAAATCATCAACATTGAAACGATATTATCTATATTTCAGAAACTAATTAGTTTTTGTGATTTATAAAATTCTTATTATTTAGATCTTGTTTTAAGTTTTTTTTTATATATATAAAAATTTATTCGTATTTAAGTATGTTAGTTAACACCAGACTGTTAGTTCATAACAAACTTAAACTTTTACTGATTTAAGTTTCTTCGATAATAGAGTTAAAAGACTCTAAATAACGGATTTTAAAAACCTGTTCTGCATTGATGAGAATTAAATATTTTTTAACAAGTGTTTCACATCATTAATAAGGATTTATTTCTAACACAAACTCAAATCCAATATTTCGAAATTTCTTAATCAGATGCAGTAATTCTACTATTCCGCTTTAATTATTTCCAATAAAAAAATCTAATTAGTATCTCAAAAAATAACTAAAATGTAAGGTTTAAATACTTTAATTATTTCCAATAAAAAAATGTAGTGTTTAATTACTATTTTAAACAATTTAAAATAATAATATGGTTAGACAGATTGAAGATAAATATGGTTTGGATAGATTGAAGTTTGTTTATGTTGAGAGATACCTGTAGATCACACTGATGGTTAGATATTATTTAATATTTCGCTACAAAATGTTTAAGCGTAAAATGTAAGTAAAAAGATACATTAAAAAAAAAATCATGTATTTGTAATCTTGATTGAGTTCAGTTAGATGATACTCATATTAACAACGCTTAAATTAATAAAATCAAATATGTAACTCAATGTAGTAAATTACAAAATTACTCTAATTAAAAATAACTTAATATATGTATATTTTACACTTAAAGATAAAACTTGATGTTTATAATATAAAACTTTTTATCAATATTTTTAAAATAAGCTCTTCTAGAAAAACTAGAAAAGATTGATTGAAAGAAAAATAGAAAAGACATTTTACATATTTAAAATGTTTTAAAATTTGGGTTAAATATGTTTTTGGTCCCTCAAGTTTCAGCGAAATTTGGAATTAGTCACTAATCAAAACTTTTGACAAATTTAGTCTTTCATCTTTCAAAATGCATGAATTTAGTCATTTTAACCAAATTTTGTTAAGTTTATTTGACGTTTCAAGCGCATTTCATGATAGTATTTAAATTATTTACACTGTTTGACACATTTTTGCTTCAATGTTAACTTAAATACTATCATGAAATGT
>Ga0099822_1007809_pt1 | contig 13766 bp, 6 predicted proteins | sample CowpeawhiteBW_FD_76839 | JGI IMG/M metagenome (GOLD analysis project Ga0099822, IMG submission 76839) | Root nodule microbial communities of legume samples collected from California USA - Cow pea white BW | ecosystem: Host-associated > Plants > Roots > Nodule | place: USA: California | collected... | reverse complement strand
AATATAACTAACCCAGCCAAGCGGCCATCGGTCACACGATCAGACGGTCAGTCAATCGAGTTAATTAACGTTAAACGAGTCAATAATCTTGATTAAAGGATCATTGGGCCGTGATTAAGGAACCCTAATCACAGGCCCACACAGAAAACTATAAATAGGGCCCAAAGGTATGTTGGTGAGGATCTTAATTTCACATTTATTACAGCAGATATATTGATACACCGATCGGTCCTTTACTGACTTAAGCATCGGAGTACTTTAGACAGGTACCCCGATCGTCATCCCAGCCGATCGAGCTAAGGAGTGGATTTCGCTGAAGTTAATGGTGTGGAGAAGGATAGCGCAAGTTGAAGAGGTTCTTTTAGTAGGCTCTTGGTCCCTACCCCGAAACATGAATTATCTAAATGCCCTGTTCATTTAAATTATTTGTTTTAAAATTCATATTTAGTTTTTTAATATATATCTATATAGTATAATAAAATATTAATTTAAATATTTAGTAGTGTATTAAAAGCAATTACATTCAAATAAAGAGAGTGATTAAATAGTTTTTACTAAGTATTAAGATTTTGAAAATATATAAATTTGATGTTTCATGAGATGAAGAAATATTTCTAGAAGCTCGTGAACACTCCTTTTAAAATAAATTCCATTTATATAGTGAAATATATATTACGTATTTTCCTATAATTTAATATACAAACTATTCAAAACTTTATTTATGGTAAAATTTTATCTTTCATGATTTCCATAGAATATATTGTTTTAACAAAAAAATTAAAATAAATTAATTTTGAAAGTTGCGGAGGTAAAATGCAACCATGTTGATTTTCCCTTTTAAGTATAAAAAATTGTGATTATCAATAATTTTGTTTTCATGTTGAAAGAAATATTTAGGCTTAATCAACATTTTAGTGTCCTAATATATGTGGAGTTAATTTAATGTTAGTCTTAAAAGAAATTCCTCAGGTTTTTTTTATTTTATTTAAAAGAGTTAAATATGTTTTGTATCTTTAACTTTTACTTAAAATTGAAATTAATCTCTTTTTCAAACTAATTTAGTTGTTTATATATAAAAATGCGTGAATTTAGTTTTTTAATCAAATTTTGTTAAATTTATTTAACATTTCAAACATGTTTTGTGATAGCATTTAAGTTATTTATATTGTTTGACATTTATTCGCTTTAATGTTACCACCAAACACGTTTAAAACGTCAAATAAAATTAACATAATTTGATTAAAATAACTAAATTCACGTATTTCTAAATCAAAACAAACTAAATTTAATCAAAATTTGAAAAATAGACTAATTTTAATTTTCACCGAAAGTTGATGGACAAAAAACATATTTAATCTTTTTTAAAATATTTACCATAGTGTCTTCCGTGACATTGAGATTAAAAAGTTTAAAAGATGATCATGTCACTTTATGTTTTTTTTTTTTGGACTTTTTGTTACTTTCTTCAACAATTGTTCCAACTTTCTTGTTGGAGACCTGAGGCTACAATCTCTCCCGCGCAAAGGGTGTCTAGACTCTTCCAAATGGAAATTGATCCCATTTTGGACTTTGTTGGTTGCTTCGTCTTCTATTTCCTAGATTTCACAAATTCCTCTTTAAAAGGGAGTAATGGATTAAACAAGTTGTGATATAAGTTCGAAGATTTTAGAGTTCGTTGTTAATTTAATATATGAAATATTATTAAGTTTTACTAACTAAAATATCTGGATAACAAATGAATCATAGATAAATTTAGACTTAGTTAATATTTTGATCTCAATATTTATAGGGTTAATTCAATGTTATTTATTGAATTATATTTGTCTTCAATTCAGTTTCCATTTTATTTAGAAAGGGTTTAATATATCCTATGTGTTAACACATTAAGGTGAGAGTGATAGTAACACGAGCTGAAACAGAAGATCGAAGGATTAGTACAGGAATGTATTAAAGAATTCGTTTAACTTTTTATTTTTTTATTTTTAATATTGTATTAAGTTTATATTTTATAATGTATTTTGAAAAACAATTTTATTAAGATTTAAGAAATGTGAGATGAATTAATTTATCTCCAATTATTATTATTATTATTATTATCATAAATACCTTATGATTTAAGAAATTTGGATTGTTACAATAGCTAAAAATTGTCAAATAAATCCCAAATTATCTTAATAATATAAATTTTATAAGAAGGTTGTTATATTTTTATTTACATATAAACATGTCATTATCTATTTGAAAATAACATCTTTTTGATTATATTTTTTATGAAACCAATTTAAGCAAGGCAAAATCAGCATAATAATATTTAGATTTTGATGACACATGTTTCCTTTGATAAAGGTAAAAGAAATTCTCACATTGTTATCTTACTTTTTCTGTGTGTGAACATTTAATGAAACATTGAATGAAAGTTAAAGGGAAATATCACAACATTGTGGTCCTAGATTGGCAAAAAAGACTTGTGCAGGGATTTTATTCACTGTAACACCAACATCAAATAATTAATTCATTTATTTCAATTTTTATCAACCAGAAAAAACAAAATAATTAAACATTCACGTTTCTATTCTAAAATGTCTATTACAAGCTCTTCAATTTAATCACAGGAAACAATGATGATCGATTCTAAAAATATAAATAGAAAGAGATTAATTAATCAAACTTAATTAAATTTGAAATCTCTCATAAATTCAATTCAAATATTAATTTTTTTTTCAAAGTGAATACTAAACATTTTTTTTTTACTTTTCAATTGACTGGATTAACATAACTATTATTCAACACATTTTAAACGAAAGTAAGTCATCATTCATATAAATATTAATATCATTAATCACATAATATCAAACTTATTAATACATGTAAACAAATAAATATAAGATGGAATATAATAATTCAATGACAAAAAAAAAGTCAATATTTAATTTAAAATATAAAAATATAAAGTAATCAATAAATTTTGTTTAGAAGTCAATTAAAAATGTTTAATTAATTAAAATAAAACTTAATCAAGCTTTATTATAAATTATCATAAAGAATAATACACTTACATACCGTAGAAAAAAGAAACGGGCACAGGAAAAAAGAAAGTTGTAATTTGCGTTTAGAAATCCCAAATAGAATTTGAATTTGGTTAGCGTGTTTGTGTAATTCGAATCCATTTTGCATAATTTCCCGCCATCCATTTGATTCCATCGGAGAGGTTGCGATGGAAGCTTCCACTTCTTCCTACAAGGTACTCTTTGCGTTCAACCTAGGGTTTCACTTCAATTTTTCTCCACTTACATTGTTTCTTCACTAATCACTCATTTTCCTTGTTAATTAACTCGCGCTAATGGTTAATTGCAGATTATATTGGGTTCATCTTCCGTCGCACGCCGCAAGATATTGTCCGAAATGGGATACCAATTCACACTAATGGTTCGTTCATGTTTGTTTCATCGTGCTTTCAGGTTTAGCTCTAATATTCGGTGTCTGTTTCGTGTAGACTGCGGATATTGATGAGAAGAGCATCCGAAAGGAAACTCCAGAAGAGTTGGTTATGGCTCTCGCTGAAGCCAAGGTTGGATTGTGCTTGTTTTGTATTTTCGGTTCATCTTATTCTAAATAAATAACTGCGTATTTTTATTATTATTTTTAAAAAAATATTCTAAATATGAGTAATGATTCTTTAAAATAACCGGAGTAGACCACCATTTTGGGCTTGGAGACAATAACAAAATCATATTAGTTCCTGGAACTACCAAATTTCTATAACTCCTTGGAGGTGCAATTTGTCAATTGTATTAGTTCATCTTTAAAAAAATATGACATATGTGAGAATATTAACTTAAATGATTTGAATTTTCTTCATTTTAAAGGTGTTTTCACTTTAATAACTTGTGTTTTCATTAATTTATACATAGTTTGGTAAATTTTTTAATTTGATCTTATTTAGTATTAATGTACTGTTACATTTTATTTTTTGACTTGCTATATTGCTTTCTTGTGATGTTGAAATGTTGAATTGTTGTTGTATTTGTTAAGCCTATATGTCATTAATAGGTTTTGTAATATTATTTTTTTGTCACACAAACTCTTAAGAGTTTACAAGTCAATTCCATGAGTCGACTGTACAGAATCTTCGTGAGTGTACGTAAACCTCCTCAAATATGACAACCTTGTTCTGGGACCGAGATGGTGGTTTACTCTTGAGCTCTAATTTTTCTTGAGAGTAGAGACACCTTAGAAAGATATCCTATAACTGCTTTCTGTAGTGAATTGTCTTGGTGCCTTTTCTTTGTGGAAGACTGTGTTTTAAGATCAATTGTTCTCTGATTATGAATGTGAATTATATGTATCAGGCCAATGCCATTATATCCAAACTGCAATCTACCAGTAATCAAGAGAGGGTTGTTGAACCAACTATTTTAATTGCAGCCGACACAGTATGTTGCGTTCCCCCTAGTTAAGTGTTGGTGGTTATTAGGTTCTATGTCACCTGGGCCATTTATTGAGGATATACAGTTTGTTAAGGATGAAGTGTACTCCAGTTTGTAGATTACAGATCCGGCTTCTTCGATCATTCTTAGGAAGAAATCACAAAATACAAAACTTGCCCATTTCCATAAGTACAGGCCGAATGCTGTCCTAGTGAAATTGCCATAGAAACTTCAGTTTTTATCTTCTTCCTTCTTGTTTTCAGTTCTTATCTGACTATTCGAGGGAACTACCAAACTCTTCATAGTATCATTGAGCAACTATCTTTCTAACACTATAACAAATATTGGAATGTTAAAATTGAATACAAAAGTGGAGGTTTTATGCTCTTTATCGTTAATATTTGGGTTCTGATTCCACGTGCTTCTATTTTTGTGGAAGATGTGTTTGTATTATTGATTACTCCTCTTCTTATAAATAAAGCATGAGCAATACCTAATAAGAGTAATTTGTTGGGTATCATGGTGCTCATAGTTTTGACAATAATGTCAGTCGTTCCTATTTTTTAAAAAAAGTGATATCATGGTTTCAGTTTGTCATCCTCTGTTTGAAGTTGTTACCTGGTTAGGTCATTTAATTATTAGTGCTACTGTTCTCTTATAGTTATGCAGCTGATACTCAGGCGCTTATATTAGTTGCTCTCATCTTTTCCTTAGGCAGAAGCCATCTTGCAAAGGCTCCCTGTTGATGACTACTTAAAGGATGCGGAGCCAACATTATTAATTACCTCCGACCAAGTATACATTATATTCTTCTTATTATTTCGTTTCTAGTTTACTATTGTAAATCTTCAAAATATCACCATGCATAAGAAACATGGTTGAGAAAAAAAAATGCGGGTGAATTTCATAAAAATTCAGTAATGCTATAACAGTGCTTCTTTCTAAACAATTTCCTCCTTCTCTCCCATGCTTCTTGTGGTTGTTAATAATAAAGTTTTTCTTTTTGGTTCATGGACTGTTCTAGTGTTTAATGTTTATTGATACTCTAAAATATGTCCAGTCCAAACAATTTGATTCCTTGTATTAAGAAAGCCTAAATGACTTCCACTCTCTAATGCTCAAATTGGCAAGTTTGTGCTTGTTACCTCAAATAAATGGCCTTACGGTGACTAGACTAGTTTGTAGCAGAAACTGTCAAGTTTCTTTTCTTCTGAGTCCAAGTTTGCTTTTATCTTACATTCATTGTCAAATGTGATTTGGAGGTGGTGGTGTACGAAGGTGTGATTAGGGAAAAGCCAACAAGCAAAGAAGAAGCTCGACAATTCTTGAAAGGTCTGCTTAATGTTATATAGTCCTACCTTATTTCAACTAATAAATAGTTTTCTCTCTTACCTCTCCTGTGATTATGAACTTCTAAACATATATATCTACTGGACTTTTGTACAATTTTAGATTATTCTGGAAGGCATGCTGCAACTGTGGGATCTGTACTAGTTACTAACCTCAAAACAGGATTTAGAAAAGGAGATTCAGATCGTGTGGAGGTATATTTCTTCCCTACCTTTGGTTTTCTTGATGATTATTATTTTAGTCGGTCTCCTGTTTTGTCTGACAAAAGTCCAAAATCGAATGTGATACCTATAAATGTCCAACAAACAATAAGGGAATTCTTACTCAATGATCTTTACTCTCATCTATGCTAATTATTAGGTAAAAAGTTTCCTCCATTCTCTGGTAAAACAGTGACATCAAAACTCAAAAGTGGTTCTAAACTTGTATTATTATTCTTGATTATTCTGACCTTTTATCAATACCAGTGAGGAACCTGTTTTTTTCAAACTTGGACCTGAACCTTCATTTTTTTTGTTTCTTGGCTTAGTGATGTTCATGGCTACATGAGTGTGCATTCTCTACTGTTTATTGTGTAAAATGATTTTGTCTTGTGATGTTTTACAGATATATTTCAATGAAATACCTGATGAAACCATTGAGAAGCTGGTATGTATTGTTTCTTGCAATTTGTTTCTTTTTGTGGATGTTTCTTATACGGACAGTGCTTCAGTGCGGAGCTATATTCTGTTGCTGAGTAGCTAATCTGCCTTTAATCCTTATTCTTCGTGTTTAGGTTGACGAGGGAATTACTCTCAATGTTGCTGGTGGGCTGATAATAGAGCATCCTTCAATATTGCCATTTGTCAAAGAAGTGGTTGGTTGACTCCTCTTTCATACTTAGGAATATCAATGCATCTTAATAATAGCTATAGATTGGTGGACATGCTGCGTTGATCTTGGGGGACAAGGACAAGGACAAGTCGGACTCATGTCCCTGTCTCACGCTAATAGTTTAGTTTATAGATAATGCCATCGTATATCTGGTCTGGTCTATTAGTTACGTTTAGCTGTTCTTCAGTATGAAGTGGCAGCATTCCATTATTCAATGTTCACCACTTAGAACTATTCATTCGTTGTCATGAAAAGAGAATCTGTAATTCACTTATGTTTCTGTGGTTAGAGATTTGTGTTTGGACTTGACCAAAAGCTAGAAAACCGATTTAGAAATCTGTAGACCATATCTAGTTTTGTTTAGGATTTCCTTACTTCTCAAACTAAAGCAAAACTAGGACAATGACAACAACCAATACTTTTCCCACTAGCTGGGATTGACTGCACGGATGAATTTGCATGCTGATTATCCTCAAATCTTGGTGAAAATTTCCACGTTTACCTAAATTAGCAGTTTAAGTTAATTGGTATATGTATACTACTGCTGATGGCACGGGGAAGTCTAATGCTGGCTGTTGATGTGGCTAGCTGATTTCCTGTTGGACACAATTGCTGGCATTTTACTTTCTAGTTCCTATCGGCTGTAAATGAATCCTAAATGATTGTATATTTGCAGGTGGGAACAACCGACAGTGTGATGGGACTCCCCAAAAGTCTGACCGAAAAACTGTTGAAGGAGGTTCTGTAGCTTACTTTTCAGGGGCTAAGTAATAGCTTAAACTGTGAATCTTAACCTTTGATCGGAACATTTTTTCTAAACTTATACATGTCTTTTCTGGTGTTGGTTATTTGTAAGCTGGGATGTACTGTGTGGCAGCTATGTCTGAACTTTTATTGGGTTCTGATCCAAGTTAATCGATTGGACCATCTTTTATCAGCAACATATGTCTGTATGATGACTATGCATTGTTTTCTTAGAATAATAATCGCATGCTGACATTGAATTTATTCAGATTCAATACATAGTGAAAGCATGGTGTCCCGGGTGGTTGAAAATTTCATTCTGAAATTAAGGGTGACGTATATGCTGTGATGTTTTTCTTCCTGGACACTTTTGGCTGCGAAGTCGTTAGTCCCTTATCTTTTGTCATTGACTGTGAAAATGCAAAGCATGATTTAATTATAGAAAATTCAAGAATAACTTGTATTTAAAGATCCACTGACGGCATGTAAATAACCCAAATCTTTGAGTTTGGGTTCTGTTTATTAATCACGGTCCCTTTTTAATCATTTTACATCGTTTTTTTATGCATTTGAATTATGAAGGTATTGCTAACATTGCCGCCAGTTGTTGGCTTTCCCCTGGACTGACTTGTAAAGCATGGCTTGTTCGTTGTCAGGAATCCAACGTAATTTAATGAGGTGACCTGTATTTCATTTCCTGCACTTGTAAAATATCCTTGCATTCTTACTTAGTCGGTCACATTTATTTTTAGTCCCTATCAAATTTAAAGCGTGATCAACGATAAGAATTTCGTTATTATTATTGTTTATCTGATGTGAAATTTAATATAGTATCAATTTTGCACATGTTTTATTTTTGTTATTCTGCTTCTATTGAATCCCGATTATATTTATGAAAGTCCTGATTAGATGTGATTCAATCAATATAAATAAGCACATGCAAAGTTGAGGAGGGTGTATTACAATAATTTAAAAATAGAAAAAAAAAGAGAGTAGAATATTAGAAATTGAAGGGACAAAACTTACAACTTAATTATTTTAATTAATTTTTCATAAATGTTTTGAGTAGTTCAGATAAATCTAGCCTCTGAGGGTTTTAATTTAAGAACCTAAACGAATGTGCAAATACCATTTTTCAGTAGAAAAATGACATCCCCAAAAAAAATGTGGTGGATGCATTGATTCGATAATACTTATTGAAAATGACATGAATGACGTAACGTTGATAACTTGTCATCCCATGGATTGAAAAAATCAATTTGTCAACTTTAATCAAAAGATTATTTTTTCTCGTGTGGCGTTTTGATTTGAATCAACCATTTCTGCTGGTCAGGGTTTAACGCCCTCCAATCATCCCATCCAATGCTTTCAATTTCAAAACTATGGATTTTGAAATGGTAGGAATCTTGTATTTTCTTTTTTATATTTTTCCGCTTGTTTAAGTTTACGTCTACGCTCCTCAATTTTCCTACACCATCTAATACTTAAATAAAAAAGTATTCTACTTTTATATTTGATTCATCTTCATCTATTTTATATGTTAAAACAAAAAATGTCATATCATTAATTTTTGTGAGTGTGTATTGGAAAATGAAGTGTTTATTTATCATCACCATTTTTTTTTTCAATAATAAAAATCAGGGTTGGCGCAGTGGAGTTCCTATGACATAATAATCAGGTTGTATTTGACTCGGTCATTAATTATCATGCACATTTTTTGACCACTGATTTAAATATATCAGGGTTGGCTCGGTTGAGTTCCTATGATATACTAATCAGTTTGTCTCTGTCTTGATCATTAATTAGTCTACATATTATTTGTGGTGAGAAATCGGAAAACGGAAAAGTAAAAAAAAAAGAAAAAAAAAATCTGTGAATGTTTAGTTAATTGGCATGGTTAAATTAGAAATAGAGTAAAAAAATGTTTTAGTAGTTATGCAACTTAATTTGATAAAATGTTAAGTATATAGACAAGTTGACTGTAGTATCCTTGTCTATGACATACAAAATTTGAAACTTGCTTTGTTTTAACCTATTAAATTGATTGTTTAATCTATTATTGATTATACAATTCTGGTAATGAACTAATTTAGAATAATGTTATTTTTGCATGTTAACTTTAACAGATGCTGATTGCACATGATTAATTAAATTTATAAAAATTAGGTCACAGGAAAACAACTTATTTGCTTACTCGATTCAAATAATTGATCAAAGTGAATTTCTTGAAGGGATAAAATGAGGAGTTTACTTTCTTAGCAAAAAGCCTGTCTATTCACATGTTAATGCCAGCTACCAACCAACCAGTCTCTAAGCCCAACATTTCTGCATTTTCTGGATTTATCATAAATCAATATTAATGAGTGTTAAAAATGTGTCTCTGACATTTTTTTGTTCTTTTTACACAAATAACATCCATCTTCCGTAGGAGAGAAATATTTTCAGAAGGGACCAATAATCATGGACCATAAAATTTTAACTCCAAATATAATATGAATTTGCCAAAATAACAATAAATTAAAAATAAAATTGAGGATTTTTTTTAAGGACTATCCTTAAAACCCTTATTTATGATTTGTCTAAATGGATGAACGTTATAATATGCAGATTGAAATATGAAAGAAAATAGACGGGACATAGAATAATAATGTATGAAAGTTTTGTCTTTTATTTAAAGAGGTGTGAGAAAGAAGAGAGATGATTTGCGTTGAGCAGCAGCAGAGGTGCACATTGGTTGCTCTCTCCTTGTGTTGAGTCCCAGTCCCAGGTGTTGGTGCTCAGTGTACGGAACACTGAAATAACCGTTTTCCCAACACTCCAAACTCCGAACCTTCCCAACGCATAACATTACAACGTAACCCTCTTTGGACTCTCACCACACTATCCATATATATAACAAACACAACAAACCAACGTTTCTTCATTCCTTCCTTCCTTCATTCACTCACGCCGCATCCACATTCACATTCCGATGACCACCGGAGGAGGAGGAGGAGGAGGAGGAGCCGTCGGCGGCTCCGCAGTGGGAGTTCAGATCCAGCAGCAGAGCCGAATGGCGCTCCCAGATTTCCTTCAGAGCGTGAATCTCAAGTACGTGAAATTAGGTTACCACTACTTGATCTCCAACCTCTTAACCCTATTTCTAGTTCCTTTGATCCTCGTCACGCTAATCCAGGTCTCCCAGACCACCGACCTCCACCACCTCTGGCTCCACCTCCAGTACAACCTCCTCACCATCCTCACCTGCTCCGGCGTCCTCGTCTTCGGCCTCACGCTTTACGCCGTCACGCGCCCACGCGCCGTCTATCTTCTAGACTCCGCCTGCTTCCGCCCCGCCGACCACCTCAAAGCCCCCTTCCGGAGTTTCATGGACCACTCCCGCCTCACGGGAGACTTCGAGGAGTCGTCCCTGGATTTCCAGCGCAAGATCCTCGAACGCTCTGGGCTCGGGGAGGAGACCTACGTCCCCGAGGCCATGCACTCTATTCCGCCGCAGCCGTCCATGGCTGCGGCCAGAGCGGAGGCGGAACAAGTCATGTTTGGTGCCTTGGATAATCTCTTCCAAAACACCAGCCTTAAGCCTAAGGATATTGGTATTCTTATTGTGAATTGTAGCTTGTTTAACCCTACGCCCTCGCTCTCCGCCATGATTGTTAACAAGTACAAATTGAGAGGGAACATTAGGAGCTTTAATTTGGGAGGGATGGGGTGCAGTGCTGGGGTTATTGCGGTTGATCTTGCAAAGGACCTTTTGCAGGTTCATAGGAACACTTATGCCGTGGTTGTTAGCACCGAGAACATTACTCAGAATTGGTACTTTGGGAACAAGAAGTCCATGCTCATCCCCAATTGCCTCTTCCGGGTCGGCTGCTCCGCCCTGCTGCTGTCGAACAAGCCGGCCGATCGGAGGCGGGCCAAGTACCGGCTTGTCCATGTTGTGAGGACTCATCGCGGTGCTGATGACAAGGCGTTCCGGTGCGTTTACCAGGAGCAGGATGATGCTGGCAAGACTGGAGTTTCTTTGTCAAAGGATTTGATGGCGATTGCTGGTGGAGCACTGAAAACCAACATCACCACACTTGGTCCTTTGGTGCTGCCAATCAGTGAGCAGCTTCTGTTTTTTGTGACTTTGCTGATGAAGAAGTTATTCAAAGCTGATGTGAAGCCTTACATACCGGATTTCAAGCTTGCTTTTGATCACTTTTGCATACATGCTGGAGGCAGGGCTGTGATTGATGAGCTGGAGAAGAACCTGCAGCTGCGTCCTGAGCATGTGGAGGCTTCTAGGATGACCCTGCACCGGTTTGGGAACACTTCCTCTAGCTCCATTTGGTATGAACTGTCTTACATTGAAGCCAAAGGGAGGGTGAAGAAGGGCAACAGGGTTTGGCAAATTGCATTTGGAAGTGGTTTCAAATGTAACAGTGCTGTTTGGCAGGCACTGAGAAATATTAAGCCTTCTCCTAATGGACCATGGGAAGATTGCATCGATAAGTATCCTGTGGAAATTCTCACATAGTTCAGTTACATACTCTGGTTGTTACAATTGAATTCAGGGTACCCTTCACTAGTTTCCAGATCCACTATCTATCTATGTTGTAGATTTCATAGTGTATTTCACTGCCTCTTTTGTGTTTGATGATTGTGGATTTCCATTTGGTCAAATTCATGTATCTGGAGTAATTATGATATGGGAATACCTGAATTTTTTTTATTCTTGTTGATGCTCTTTATATCTAGAGAAATACACATATATATATATATATATATATATATATATATATATATATATATATTTTTTAAATTCCTAGCCTTTAAATGTCGTGCTTCTCGCTGGGTATAATCTGCAACTGCATTGTAATCTTCTAAAAAAGTCTCATACCTGGTTTCTTGAAGGGTTTTCCGATCCTAAAAATGTGCAGCAATGCTGGTAATATCTTTGCTTATTTCTTTAGAATTTTCTTTCCTTAGTTGTTAATATTGCACTTTCCTCTGCAATTTGCTGGAACAGTTTGGCCAAATCAGTTTATCTTTGCCACACCAAATATTCAAGTGCTTAAATCACAGTAGCAGTATAGTTATATGTTACACAAGCCTCCATTATATAAGAGTATTTTTTGTAAACTAAACAAAGTGCTTGATCATTGCTTTGATGAAGTACACAAAAAATTTCGTTGTTCTCTATCTACATAGTTTATTCAAACTTCGAAGTAATTTTTAGCACCCAAATGGGGCATGCACTGCCCCAAAAGCTATAGGAACTAGCATTTTGGCATACCAATGGAATATTGAGTGAAAAGAAGCATAGTCATTGGAAATGAGGATTTGATTTACGTTGTGAGAAGGACGTGGTGATCCTGGTTTGAGGGTACGTTGCTGAGACCTTAGTGCATGTCCTTTAAAAGTTGTTGCAACTCGCATTTCTAGTTCTCGTCTCTCTGATTACGCATTAAGCAACTGTGACGTACATTTCACGTGAACTCTGTAGCTGAAAGCAATGTAAACACACATCCCAATCACATTTAACCACTGTAACGTCTTCTTTCCTTTTCGATCCTGTTGATTCTTGAAACAATTGTATACCAAACCCATTCTCTAAGCCCACTTGTTTTATTTTTTTACTTGCGGCACCCATAAATGAAGGACATACACGTTCTGATTGTTCTTGCCACAATCATGAATAAAAAAATATACATCCAAACATTTCTTTTTTTAACATGTTTCATTGGAGATTTTTCTATTTTTTTAACAAGTTTTATTTATTTCTAATAAATTGTATCGATTACAAAAAGAATATTGGTTGCTTGATCAGTGGAGCATCAAAATTAGTATTGTATGTGCTAGAGTGTGAAGGCAACATGGAGCAATGAAAAAGAAAAGTGAGGTTCCAACGTAATAAAAACCACAACTTTTTGTTATTTATTTATCATGTATAGAACACACAAATTTATACATTCTTCCTATTTCTTTTCTATTCTTGCTGTCTCTGTTCTACCAAAGAGAGTGTACGTTTCTATTTTTCTCCCATTCTCTTCCTTTCTTGCTATCTCTATCTTACCAAATTGTACATGTAGAATTTCATTCTTTTCCTTTCTTGTATCTCCATCCTACCAAATTGTACTTGTGGAATACCATGGCTTGGATGGTCCATACAGCATTTTCCTTTTTCACTTGCCACAACCACCCAAAACTAGTTATGACACAAGAAAGTACTGAAAAGATTCCTTTTTTCATTTTATATATACATATATATATATATATATATATATATATATATATATATATATATATATATGTGTGTGTGTGTGTGTGTTTTATATAAATATATATATATATAATAAAAAACAATATCTCTCTTTATTATCTTTTTTT
>Ga0099822_1007807_pt1 | contig 13768 bp, 15 predicted proteins | sample CowpeawhiteBW_FD_76839 | JGI IMG/M metagenome (GOLD analysis project Ga0099822, IMG submission 76839) | Root nodule microbial communities of legume samples collected from California USA - Cow pea white BW | ecosystem: Host-associated > Plants > Roots > Nodule | place: USA: California | collected... | reverse complement strand
TTATGGCTTGTATCGTGGCTAGGCTAAGAAGGAAATTTGGTTTTTCAGGATAACAAAAGTACCTTGAGCTAAGAGAGCAACTAATCAAATCATGAAAGTATTTTTCTCCCTTCTCTATTGAACAAATGAAACCAGTTCCCAACTTGCTTGCACCAATTTTTATTCTTTGCACCAATTTTTTGTTTTGTTTTTGAATTGAACCAAAAACTTTACAAATTTTCTCATGCTCCCTTATATCAACAATAATTCCCCCAAACTTGAACCATACTCATGACTAACAATCATTTGCTCTCTCAAGCTCAAAGTAAGGTAGTCATAATGTTCACTATGCTTAGGGTTCAAGGAATGACACATTTTGTCTTTAAGGCTCAAAGACTCAAAGGGTTTGCACAAGAAATCTACTTGAAAAAGATTGGCTCAATTATATAACAGGAAAAAGAAAGATGGCCTTGATCATCTTTAGCATGCAAGTAAATGTAGCAAATGAACTCAAGAAAAATCAATTATGAGTCCACAATGATAGCATTCACACAAATCAACTCTAGGGCACAACCTCTCATAGGGTACTTTTGGTTCCACAATTGTCAACATATGTCAAAATCATTGATCACAATTAAAATCAAGCATCACTATATCATAATGAGATCAACCACAAGCTCATGCTTACAAGCAAATTCAACATCATTTCATAACATGCACAAAAGATGATCATGAAAAGTATCAAGTCAATGCAAAAGATTAGTTCACCAACCATGGTACAAAGTTCAACACTATCAAAAGAAAGTCTAAAAGCATAATTGAAAATCAAGACTATTTATAAAACAAGTCCTGCAAAAGAGAGTCATCTTTCAGCTCCAAGGCTCTCATGAGACGCTATCCTCACTCTTGGCGGAGCAATCATCATTGGACCCCTCCTCTTCATCATCATTAGTAGCTGCAGTAGAGGAAGTCACCCCTCCTCCTCTAGAAAGGTTGGCCTAGTCCCTAGGCCATGCTACTCTAGCCTCGACTTCCTCAGCAAATAAAAGATGCAGCTCAAGCATGGCTAAAGACACATCTCGGATCATCTCCATGTGTACCACTCCGAGTCGACGGAGGGCATTTAGCTTGAGGTCCAAGGATTGCATGTGCAACTACATCATCTGCCATGCATCAGGGGAAGGGGAGTTGGTTGTTGGCTAGGATTAAGTGGTGGTGGTGATGGTTTGAATTTGAGAGAGATTTGAGATTGGGGGAGGAGTGGCTCAAAATTGGGAGAGTGGAGAGTGAGAGTGAGAAAGGCTAAGGGTGAGTGTTGGGTAATATTGGGCCAAATCACTTTGCACACAACCTAAATGATTCAAAATTATGCTCGAGCCAGCGTTGAACACCCAAAACCAGCATTGAGCGCTGTATCAGCAAAAACAGGGTTTTTTGGTTTTTTGGTGTGGCGTTGAGCGCTAAAGCTGTAGAGGTGTATTATTCTTGTTGAGGCTGAGCGCCAGAAATCAAGGCTGAGTGCTGAAGCTGTAGTGGTCATTTTTTCTCACTAAGGCTGAGCAGTATGGGGCAAGGCTGAGCGTCAAAGCTGCAACAATTATGATTTCTATGCTTTTTCTCTCAACCTTTGGACCTTGGCACTCAACACTTATGCAAACATGTATTCAAACAAAAATGAAGCTAAGACTAACTTAAATACACTCTAAAACCACACTAACAACATCAAAAGCTTGATGCACACATGACTTAAAACAAAGAGAAAAGCATGCTATACTTGACATCAATTTTCACAAACACACCAAATTTCACAACAAGACGTAAAACAACAAACTGAAATAAGAGAAAGAGTTTAGAACGCTGGGTTGCCTCCCATGAAGCGCTTGTTTAACGTCACGAGCTTGACGGGTAAGGTGCTTAAGCTTGGTTGGTGCTTTTGGTGTGCTCCTTCCCAACCTCACATCTATACAACTTCAATTGATCACTAGTCACCAATTTAGTCCTTCTAGAATAAGGAGCTTCAATTTCAATCCTTCCATCAACTTTGATGTCTCTAATAACCCATAGCCTTGCCCATTTTGACTTGAATCCTTTGTCATCACAATTGGTTGGTCGGGTCTAAGCCCATTAGTCCCCATCAAAGAGTGGTGGTGAACTCGAACGTCATCTTTCTCTTCCTTCTCTTCATTCACTTTCGCAGAGAAACAATTGGAGCACTTTTCAAGCAACTTTGTAGCTTGTCAAGGTCTACTAGTCACAGATAAGAATTCATTGATGGCCTTAAGACTAGTTTGTTCATCAATCGGTTCTTGCAAAGCTTTAAGAACATTGAGCGTCACCTCTTCATCTTAGTCTTTCAATTTTAGCGTTCCATCATCCACATTGATAACAACCTTTGTTGTCTTCTTGAATGGCCTCCCAAGAATGAGTGGCACCCCTTCACCTTTCTCCATTTTCCATCACCACAAAATCAACTGGGAATTTAAGCTTATCTATTTGGACCACCACATCTTCCACCATGCCATAGGGGTATTTGATGGAGCTGTCTGCTAGTTGCAAGGTCATCCTTGTTGGCTTGGCTTTGAGACCACCAATCTTTTTAGGCATAGATAAGGGCATCAGATTAATGCTAGCCCCTAAGTCAACAAGAGCTTTCCCCATATCTTAATTTCCAACGATGTAGGGGATGGTGAAGCTACCCGGATCCTTGAATTGTGGAGGAAGATTTTTTTGAATAATGGCACTACAATTCCCTTGCATTTCAATGGTTTCCTGCTCTATGTATTTCTTATTTTTTTCTAAGGAATTCCTTCATGAACTTTGCATAAGAAGGTATTTGTTAAAGTGCTTCAGAAAAGGGGATCTTGATCTCAAGTTGCTTGAATATGTCTTTGAACCGAGCTAACTGTTTCTCCTTCTCTTTTCTTGAAGGATTTTGAGGATAGGGAGGGGGTTTCACAACAACTTTCTCTTTTTGTCTTTTCTCTTTATCTTTCTATTCACTTTTATTCTCTTCTTCTTCCACGCCAATCTCTTCATCAACTTCTTCCTCCTGAATATCTTCTTCATTCTTTTTCTTTTCTCTAGCCTCCACCTTTTCTTTAGAACCTAGCCCAACCTCCTTTCCACTTCTAGTGAAAATGGCCTTACATTGCTCTTTGGGGTTCGTTTCGGTGTTGGCGGAAAAAGAACTTCCTCGTTGGTCAGCCAATTGCTTGGCCAATTGCCCCACTTGCACCTCCAAGTTTTTTATTGATGCATCAGTGTTCTTTAGATTTTGAATTGACATTTGCAAGAACTGCTGCGTCATGTCCTCAAGCTTTGAGGTTCTGTCAGTCAAAGAGGGATGGTGATAACTTGGCTGAGTTGGGGGTCTATTAGAGGGTCCTGATTGGCCTATGTTCTCGTGAGGCCTGCATTCTTGATTGAAATTTCCTTGATGGCCCTGATTACTCATATAACTAACTTCCTCTTAAGATGTTCTTTGCATGGCACATTGTCCATTAGAATGGTTTTCCCCACACAATTCACAGCCTTTCCCTTTTTGATTTTGAGCTAGAGACACATTTTGAAGTTCTTGAGGAAGTTGAGAAAGTTTCTTCATAAGAGCTTCAAGTTGTTGAGTCATGATTTTGTTTTGAGCTAGCAAGGCATCTTGGGATTGAAGCTCTAAGACACCTTTCTTTTGTACATGGGTTCTCTCATTATAAGCATCATTGTCACTAGCTACCATGTTCTCTACCAACTCGTAGGCTTCCTCTAGTGTCTTTAACTTGATATTTCCTCCAGCTGAAGTATCCAACATAAGCTTTGTTTGGGATCTAAGCCCTGCCAAGAAAAATGTAATTTGTGTATGTTGATCGAACCCATGAACAGGAATTTTCCTTAGCCGTCCTTTAAATCTATCCCATGCTTGACCCAAGGACTCATCAACATCTTGTTGGAATGCAAATATATCTTGCTTTCCCTTGTTGACTTTGGACTGGGGAAAATATTTGCTCACATCATCCCAATCAGTGAGGCTACTCTCAAGGAAGGAATTCAGCCAGGCTTTAGCAGGTCCTGCTAGTGAGAACGGGAAGAGACTCAGGCGTATGGCTTCATAAAGAACTTGATGGATCTTCATAGTATTACATATCTCTAAGAATGTGGCCAGATGAGTATATGGATTTTCATGAAACAGGTCGTTGACTAATTACTCTGAACCAGGTGAATAAAAGCTGGCTTCATATCCATGTTAGTGGCATTGACGGTTGGCCTAGCAATACTGTTGAAGTTGATATGGCCTGTGAACGTTGCATAATCTTCCAAAGTGCGTTTTTCACGACCTCTACCATCACCATGAGGATTTCCAGCCATTTCTTCTTTTGGAAAAGAATTAAGATTCTGATAAGTAGATATAAGAGTGTGTGAAGCAGAAAAGTGAAAGGAAACTTACTGTGCTTGAGTGATTTCTGCGGGCATTTTTCTCTATCTCAGGATCGACAAGGAGTGGTTCTGAAGATACAGTCCTCCTTGTACGGATCCTACCCTGCATAAACTATAGAACAACAACAAAAGCAAGCTCGAATTGCAAGTTAGCCCAAAAAATGTGTGTATATAAGTAAACAAAAACAATAAATATGAACAAAAGAATTAAGTCTAAATAAGTTAAAAATCACACAATAGTCTAGTTTTAGACACGGGTCCCCGACAACGGCGCCAAAAACTTGTTAAGACTCCAGCAAGTGTACCAGGTCGCGTAAGTAGTAAATGGTATGACCGAGATATCGTTTCTCAAGAGACTCGTGTATACTAAATAATTGCGTAATTAGTGACTAATTTAAACTAAAGAATAAATCCATATTTTGAGTTTCATGTACGAAATTAAATTTTGCATAAATGATTAAAATTGAACTTTGGAAGTTAAAGGCACTTATGAATGGAAAAGATTAGAAATGATATGAATTGATATTGTTAGGGTTAGAATTCACGAACTATGCTCTCATGCAACTATAATATGAAATCCTCTACGTTAATATGATAATGCGAACCCACAATTGTACTCAAACCCTAATTCCTCAATGGATTGAGCCTAAATTTCGTTATTAAGAGTCAATTCCTTGATCTCTTAATAAGCAAATTTACTTTATGCACTAGGGTTTAAGACAACCAATGGGTCAAGCCCCATTGCTAGGTACAAGCTCCATTGAGTTTTCTTGTTCCAAATCAAGGTTTCAAAAGATATTTTCACACCCAATGAACCAAAAATCATGCAATGGATGGCTAAATCAATGCAAGCATTAAGTGAAGAAACAAAAAGACTAGTATTCAATGAAAAAGGCATTTATATATTCAAAGAATTGCAATTACATAAGAGTGCAGTGGCTACATCTAACCCCAACAAAAATGGGTTTAGCTCTCCATTGTCATGGAGAGCTCAAGCTTGCAAATGGAAGAAATGGAAGAGAAAGAGATACAAAGAGGAAGATGGAGTTGTTCCCACAAGCCCTAGCACTCCTCCAAGCTCTTCAAAATGAGTTTTCTTGTGCCTCCCACTGCCAAAGACTGTTTCCTCTCAAAAATCCAGAAGAAATAGTTTTAATTTTGCCACATCAGCATAGGTGTCGCTCAGCATCGTCCCCGCATCGCTCATCGTCCAAAAAATGTTAGCCAATCAGCGCTTAACGTTGGCTTCTGGCTCTCAACGCCAAAAAATGCGACAAGAATGACGCTCAACCTTGAATTCTAGTGTTGAGCACTGTAAAATGTGAGAGGAATGGTGCTTAGCCTTGAATTCTAGCGCTTTGCCTTGAAATGCTAAGTTCAAATCTTCAAATTTGGCTTTTTTTCTTCTTTCTTCTCTGGTTAACCACTTCTTTGGCTTGAGACAAAAGCTTCCTATCATTAAATTGGACACAAAAATGGGGATTAATGGTATAATTAGATCTATGTAACCTATATTGTATTTATTCACAAAAGCAAAGTAAAAGTGAGGATTAAGTGGGTAAAAAGCTCAAGAGGAGTTGTTTTTGTTAGCAAAAGATAACTAAGATAATGGTATAAATCTACATTATCACAAATATGAATACCAATGGATAATGCTTATGCATGTATTTATAGAATCAGCGTGTTGATTTTTAAAATCAATGAATTAATTTGTACAAATATTCTGGTTTCAATGCAGTACAAGAAATCACAATCAATTAATAGTAATGGAATTTGTATCAGAGCATTCAGTGATGTGTTTCCCATGTGTTTTATGTGCTATTCACTCAAAAATAGTTCACACCAAATGCATTCACATTGGAAATCATGCAATTAAAGTACTTTATGGTCAATGCAATCTAAAAAGTTATTTTTTTCTCTGATGTAATAGTTGTTATATGTTGCTACTATAGTCCAAATAATGTCATGTGATGGATACTTTGACTGGGTCAATGAATTAAAATCAATTCAAGAAAATTCACATCAGCATAAGTGAAATCAACACATAAAAATACAGAGTCAGTCGACTAAAATTGTACAAGGTCATAAATGTTTTATGTAGTGGTAGTTTTAAATGAAATTTGTGTTGTTTTTGCAATTTAGCTAACTAAAAATTTCATATCACATGAAATTCACACTAAACCAATTTAAGTGAAATATATGTGTTGTTTTGTGAGGATTAGCAAATTGAAACAGTTCCATAACACAAATTATGCAGATTCTGACAATTTAAGTGAAATTTATGTGCTGATTTTGCAAATTTAGCTAACTAAAATACTGGAGTTCACAGATTATGCAGAATTTAACACTTTAAATGCAACAAGCATATGATCTAATAAAATTAACAAGCCAAACAGATATCAACATACATTCTTCATGTCAAAAATACCTAATTCAGTTATAAGCTTGTTGAATATATCATGTGTAAGTGGTCTAGTGAGTAAATCTGCCAATTAGTTTTCAGCTTTCACAAACTTGATTTCAATTTCACCTTTTTGAATATGATCTCTTATGAAATTATGCCTGATTTCGATGTGTTTAGTTTTAGAATGCTGAATTCGATTCCTAGTTAGGTTGATTTCACTTTTATTGTCACAATAAAGAGGTAACTTCTCTAACTTTACACCATAATCCATAAGTTGATGCTTCAACCATATGCTTTGAGAACATGCATTTCCAGCTGCTATGTACTCAGCCTCAGCAGTAGATAGTGCTACACATGTTTGCCTTTTACTATTCCATGAGATTCAGCTTGATCCAATTAGATGGCATGTACGACTTGTGCTTTTTCTATCCAATTTGCACCCTACATAGTCAAAATCTGAAAAACCACTAAGAAAAATGTTAGACTCATTAGGATACCACAATCCAACATCAGTTCTCCCTTTCAAATACTTGAGAATCCTCTTTGCAGCTTTGAAGTATGATTCCTTTCGATTGAATTGAAACCTTACACACAAGCAAACACCAAATTGGATATCCGACCTACTAACAGTTAGATATAGCAAAGAACCAATCAACCCTCTATATTTGGTTGAATCAACTTGTTTTCCATCTTCATTTGCATATAGAAAGGCAATTTGTAGCAATTGGAGTGGCAGCCTCTTTGCAATCCTTCATTTTAAACTTTTTCAGTAGGTCAAAACAGTATTTGGCTGGCTTAAAAATGTCCCATGCTTGAGTTGTTTCACTTGCAACCTTAGGAAGTAGGTTAGCTCACCCATCATAGACATCTCAAATTCTTCCTGCATAGCTGCAACAAACTCTTCACACATAGAGTTATTATTTGATCCAAAATTATATCATCAACATAAACTTGAACAATTATCACATCACTTGCATGTTTTCTAATGAAAATTGTTTTATCAACAACACCTCTAGCATAACCTTTTGATAAAAGAAAGTTGCTTAGCTACAGGTGCATATGTTTCATCAAAATCAATACCTTCCTCTTGATTATAACCTTTAACAACTAGCTTGGCCTTATTCCTAACAATGTTACCATTTTCATCCATTTTATTCCTAAACATCCATTTAGTACCAATCACATTCATTTCATCAGTTTTAAGAATAAGAGACCACACTTCATTTCTATTGAATTGATTAAGCTCATCTTGTATAACAACAACCCAATTACTATCACCTAATGCATCATTCACAATTTTAGGTTCAATTAGAGACACAAATGCAACATGTTCAAAGAATACAAGCTTGTGTCTAGTGGATACTCCTTGTTTTATATCACCAGTTCCGTTGTCCTTTGATAATCCCATGGGTTCAATTCATTCCTTGGATAAGTTGTTGTCTACAACTTTTTTAGCCGACTGAATTTCCTTTTCAACTGGCTGATTTCCTGCAACAAATTTATTTTCTACAATAGTTTGATTTTCTTGCAACATATCTTCTTCATTTGTAATCTTAGGTCTTTGATCTTACTGCACTGGGTTAGTTTCATCAAATACAACATGCACAAATTCTTCAACAATCATTAGTCTTTTGTTGTAAACCCTATATGCATGGTCATTTATAGCATAACCTAGAAAGATGCCTTCATCCGCTTGTGAGTCAAATTTTCCAAGTTGCTCTTTTTCATTATTTAAGATAAAACATTTGCAACCAAAATACTTTTAGGTGATTTAGAGTAGGCCTTCTACCTTTGAAAAGCTCATAAGGTGTTTTCTTTAAAATTGCCTTATTAACACACGGTTTAAAACATATGAAGTTGTGTTGACTACATCAGCCCAAAAGTACTTTGACAATGATGTTTCCTTTAACATGGATCTAGCTAGTTCCTCTAATGATTTGTTCTTCCTCTCAACCACTCCATTTTGTTGTGGAGTTCTAAGAGCTGAAAAGTTATGCTTAATACCATGTTTTTCACAAAAGTATTAAAACTTTTCATTTTGAAACTCTCCACCATGATCACTCCTTAGAAAGACTATTTTAGAACCTTTTTAATTTTTTAAAACATTGGCAAGTTTCTTAAAAGCATAAAAGATTTTATTCTTAGTAGCTAGAAATAAAGTCCATGTAAATCTAGATAAATCATCAACAATAAGAAATGCATAATAGTTTCCACCAAGACTCATAGTTCTAGAAGGACCAAATAGATCCATGTGAAGCAATTCCAAGGGCCTTTAAGTTGAAATACAATTTTTGGGTTTAAAGAAAACCTTGGTTTGCTTTCCCTTTTGGCATGCTTTACATATTCTATCCTTCTCGAACTTAAGTTTTGGTAAATCTTCAACTAATTGTTTTCTATTTAGCCGATTCAAATGATGCATATGTATGTGACAAAGCCTCCTATGCCATAACCAGGTATCATCCTCTTTTGTAAGCAAACAATGAATGTTAAATGATGCATGATGCAGATTAAACAAGTATATATTGTTGACTCTTTTTCCTAACAACACAATGCTACCACATGCATCATAGATAAAGCAATAGAGCTGTCAAAATGGGTCGCCCGGCCCGGCCTAGCCTGACCCATCATGGGTTGGCAACTTAGTGGGCCAGCCCAACCTTGCTCACTTATTAGCGAGCCGAAAAAATTCGAACCCGAACTAGTCCACCATGGGTTGCTGGGTTAAACAGGTTGGCTCAATAACCCACTTAATTAAAATAAAATATAAATTTTCTTAACCTAGAAATTATAATTCAAATTAAAATTTAAATAAAAAAATGTTAACTAACAATATTCAAAGACTAAGTAATAAATAATTTAATTAATTTCACAATACTAATAATAATGTTACATGTTAGTGCAAAACCATGCAAGCAATTTTGAGTTAAAAAGAGTGCCTCAACATTTTCTAGAAGAATGGAAGAACGATATTTGGTTAGCACACGAGAACCAAGACTAAAGGTAGACTCACTAGCAAAGATAGTGATTGGAATGCTAAGCACATCATAAGCCATTCCATTTGCCAATCCACCAATGTGTTTGGTTAAAAAAAAAACCATACATTGCAAAGCCCAACATAATATGTGTGACCATACACCAACCCGGCTCACCACGGGTTAAACCCAGGTGAGCTTGGTTCTTGGTGGGCTGGGTCAAAAAATAACCTGTATTGAAATTTGTAAAAAAATTTCAACCCAACTCAGCTTGAACCCATGGTGGGTCGGGTTAGCCCATGGGTTCTGACCCACTTTGACGGCTCTATAAAGCAATGGTTTGGTTCAAACACAACTTTAAAACCTTTGTTACATCGTTGGCTTATACTTACCAAATTGTGTTTTAGCCCTTCAACCATAAGCATGTTGTGGATGTTGAATCAGGCTCAATTGCTTATGACTCCACTTCCAAGTATCCTTCCTTTACTATTGTCACCATAAGTAACAAAGCCTTCATCTTTTAGTTCCAAGTTTGCAAATTTGGACTTGTCACCAATCATATGCCTTGAGCAACCACTATCTAGGTACCATAGGTCTTTCTTTTCATGTTTTATGACCTGTAAAACAACATAGTATTACATGGTGTAACATGGTTATGCCTTTCTAGATCCTTTTGGGATCCATTTCATAAATCCCTTAGGTACATCATATTTTCTAACATTGCAATTCTTAAGCACATAACCTTTCTTCATACAATAGTTGCAAGAAATGAATGGCACAACATTTGGCTGACTCTTGGAAAAGAAACTAGAGAACTTCTTGGCTTTCTTTTCAAGGATTGGATTATAACCAAGTCCAGCCTTCCCAAAAACACAATTTTGAGCGTCAAGAACAACTTCTAGGTTTGTTTTTCCTATTGTGAACTTTCCACAAGTTTTCAAAAGATATTTTACTTGATTTTTCAAAGTAGTGCAGTTTTCACAAGGTTTTATAGCCAGCTATTTTTTAGAACAATCGATTGAATTACTGTAAATCATTTCTAAATGTTCGAAATCAAATTTTAAGTTGGTTGTTTCTGATTCTAGTTAGCTAACTTTGTTTTCTAGCCAACTATTTAATCATTTTAGCCGATTAGCCTCACTATGCAACTCTTCAAAGTCATGCAACAATTGGTAATAGTCATTTTTATCTTTGGATGACAAGGAACTCACTTGGCTTGATGAGGATGATTCATATCTGGCCATTAGTCAAAGATTTGCTTCCTCATTTCCTTCTTGAGATGAAGTACTTGTTGAATCATCATTGTCCTTCCAAGCTATGTAGGCACGTCTTTCCTTGGCATTTTTCTCCTTTTTCCTGTCACCAAACTTCTCCTCCTCTTTGTTAACATAAGACATTCAATCTTGATATGTCCTTGCTTTCCATAATTAAAACATGATAATTTAGAAGTATTACTTGAATCATTTTGTTTATAAATGTACCTCCTCTGATTACCTTTGTTGCCTTTCCTCTTGAGATACTTCCCAAACCTCTTGACTAGTAGATTCAAGTTCTCATTATCACTTGATTCAGCTACCTCTTCCTCGGTTTCATCACTCTTCTTAGAGCTAGCCTTCAAGGCTATGGTTTTACCTTTCTCTCACTTGACTCAAGCTCACTTAACTTTTGCATTTCAATTTCATGCTTTCTTAGTTTGCCAAACAGTGCAGCTGTGGTGATGATGAATAAATCCTTAGATTCTTAGATGGTAGTAACCTTTGGTTGCCAACTTCTATCAAGACACTTTAGCACTTTGATGTTTATCTCCTTTTTGTCAAATTCTTTGTTTGGACCCATGAGATGGTTGACAATGTGAGTGAACCTCTTTTGAACTTCAGTTATGTACTCTCCTTTTTGCATCTTGAAAAGTTCATACTCTTGAATCAAGGCATGCTTCCTTGCTTTCTTCACTTCATTCATCCCCTCATGTTTGACTTCTAGTGCATTCCACATTTCCTTTGCACTCTTACATTGAGAGACTCTAAAAAATACATTCATACTCAAAGATGAAGTGATAATATTCTTTGTATTGCAGTCATATTGAGCTCTTCCTTTCTTCATCCGTCCATTTAGTTCAAGGCTTGTTCACCTGTTTATTTTCAACAAGACATCTAGGAGTGTATGGTCCATTAACTATTGCATCCCAAATCCCTTTTTTTATAGATTCGATGAAAATTTGTGTTCTTATTTTCCAAAACTAATAGTTTATGCCACTAAACATAGGTGACCTATGAATAGGGGCACTTTCAGTAAAATAGGGTTTATTTTAAACCATTTCAAAAAATCTTTTTATCAAACTTGAATATCTTTTTGAAATGGGTTTATACACCAATTGTTCGTTTTGAAATGGTGATTTAAGCCAAGAAGGGGCAAGGGTTGAATTGGCTGTTTAAAACTTTTTCAAAAGCATAAAACCACTTTTAATTGAAACAAATAGATTGGAGAGTTAGAATGTAAAAGTTGTTGAACAATACACTTTCAATCAATCAAAAAATAAAAAAAAAGTAGACTAATTTGTTCTTGAGCTATGAAACAATCGATTAACAATTTAAATCAGTCGGCTAAAATACCTGGAATTTAAGCAGAATGTAGAATTCACATATTTAACTCAAACAACAAACTTTTACATACAAGACTTGTTCCAAACAATATTTCTAACAAGTATACAACCTTAGATTACACAAGAACACATTAAAGCACAACAAAGAGTAGATTCCTTAGTTTTCTTGAGTTTTTAGAGTGATTCAAAGTGAGTGAGATGAAGGAAAGAGAATTGCACAATTGTTTTTATACTGGTTCACTCAATCATAGAGCTATATCCAGTTTACTAGGACAAGCTGAGCCTACTTTCCACTATATTCAAAGTTTTACAAATCACACACCAAGATTACACTTTTGAACAAAGAAACTCACAAGAATTTTGACTCACAAAAATCTAGACTAACACCCTGCAAGAATCACACTTACAGACCTGAAATCACATATGGCAAACAACTAGAGGCACAAGAACAACCAAACCTGATGGTGGCTCTCTCTAACCAACCATACATGTGTTCTTCAGCTAATCCCAGGCCAAAATGCCTCCAAGATCAACCAAGATCTTCAATCAACATGTTGCAGTTGTGTATTGCAGAGAGAGGGAGAGTTTTCTAGTGATGATTGACAAGATTTTGCGCTCAAAAAATTAGAATTATACCTTTGCTCTCGAAAACACAACATATATATTCTAGTTTAAGTGAAATAAATCGGTTGAGTTTTTCATATAGTCAGTTGATTTCACTTAAGTTAAGTGAAATCAGTCGATTGAAAAATAATTCAACTAATTGAATACATTCATACCAGAAACTATATACTATAAGCCTTTTAACCTGTTAAAACTTATTTTAATAGATTAAAAGAGACACACTAAGACTGACAAGACATCTAACCTATGTCGTATAGCCTACGAACATGATGTAACACCTAATCATTACACTTAACACATTATTTCCATATTTAATACACTAGAAAAGTAATCTTCAAGTGGATCTTCATCAATCTTCATTAAACACATATGATATTCATGCACTTGGCTTTATCAAATCTTTGCTTCAAGCTTGCTTGTGCCAACAACTTTTATTTTTTTTGCAATGATGATATTTCACTTTAAATGGTTGAAGTGTTCTTTGTTCTCTTGTTTGTTTTTTTGTTTTTTTTTTTGTAGAATAATATATAGTAGTTCATGACTTTCTAATAGACTTTGTTTTTCCATTGTGCTAAACAAGGTATCCGTTTCTTTTCCTGTGCTCATATTTATAATCTTTTCCTTCAGAGTGTGTTTGGATAAAGTATTTTAATGAAGCAATTCATTTTTTTGAAGAATTTAGATTTCTTTGTAATGAAATGTTTTGTTTGGATAGAGAAATTAAAAAGCATTTCAAATGCAAGCATTTTTTTGAAGGATTTCAAT